>Ga0206835_1112_pt1 | contig 28739 bp, 24 predicted proteins | sample Alteio_BWOrgCont_31_FD_152853 | JGI IMG/M metagenome (GOLD analysis project Ga0206835, IMG submission 152853) | Enriched cells from forest soil in Barre Woods Harvard Forest LTER site, Petersham, Massachusetts, United States -... | ecosystem: Environmental > Terrestrial > Soil > Temperate forest >...
GCGCAGGAAAACGAATTTCCACAAGACCTTTTTGAAACGGTGTGTGAAATGACTACTGATGGTCTGGCTATTGTGGAGAATGGTAAGTTTTTATGGGTAAACGACCAGTTATGCCGCACCTTTAAGATTAACAGGGAGAATTTAATCGGGACTGAAACGCTGCGGTTTGCACATAAAGATGATATGGCTAAAGCCCGTGAAGAACTTAGCCTTAATCGCAGGGTTATATATGAAGCACGGCTTTTACGTGGCGATGGAGTGTACCTGTTTACCGAATTAAGGGCGCACCCTGTGCTATACAAGGGGAAAAAATGCAGGCTGCTGATTGTTAAAGATATAACAGCTAAAAAGATAAGTGACAGGCTTTTCAATAATTACATTAATATAATTGATTCATTTCCTGAGGCCATGTGCATACATGACAAATCGGGAAAGATATTATTTACAAACCGAAGCGGGGTTAAATTAGTAGGCGCCACTTCGGAAGATGAAATAACAGGGAAGAATGTTTTCGAATTTATTTTACCTGAATACCATGACCAGGTTAAGGACGATAAGGAAAGGGTTGAAAAGCTTGAGCCTGTGATTGGCCGTTTTGTGAAAATAAAAGCGTTTCACCGCTCCGAACCGCGTAACCTCGAGGCTTCTGTAATACCAATGGAGTGGGGTGAAGAACCTGCATATATGGTGCTTTGCCATGATACATCGCTCGAAGACCAGATAGAAAAAAGCGAAGTGGCAAAACAGGTAATGCAATCGGTGAATGAGCACCTGCAATGGGAAATAGCTGCCCATAAGAGTTTGGAGGCCAAGCTGAAGAAAATGATTGAGGAAAAGGAATGGCTACTGAAGGAGGTAAATCATCGCGTTAAGAATAACCTGCAGATTATTACCAGTATACTTAACCTGCAGATAAACCAAATGCATGATAAGAAACTGGTGCCTGTTATGCGCGAGTTCCAGAACCGGTTTTATGCATTGTCGTCTATTTATTCAAGCCTTTACCACAATAATGCCGAGGAAGAAATTGATATTTCAACATACCTGAAGGACCTTACGCATAACCTTTTTGTTTCCTACTCCGATCCGGACAAACGTATTTTAATAGAATGTGATACAAACAGGATATTCCTGGACTATGACCATGCTATAACCTGTGGCCTTATTGTGAATGAGCTGGTTTCAAATTCAATTAAATATGCCTTCCCGGGAAACAGAAAGGGTAAAATAAAAGTAACCTTGAAAGATTCAGGTAAAAAGGTAAAGCTTGAAGTGACTGATAACGGGATTGGCATTGAAAAGAAGACAAAAAAGACAACGCATGTTTCATTGGGACTGCAGTTGGTTGATAGCCTTGTAACACAATTAAAAGGCGGGGCTATGAAGAAAACATCGGGTGAGAAAGGGACAAAATATTCAATAACATTTACTTCAAGTATTGAAAACAGAAAATAAAACTCCATGAAAAAAACCAGCGTTCTTATTGTAGAAGATGAAGTTATTATTGCGCGTGACCTTGCCCAGACGCTTACCAAGCTTGGCTATACAGTGGCGGGCCATTGTGTAAAGGGAGAAGATGCAATAGAAATGGTTGAAGAAAAGGCACCCGATATTGTGCTGATGGATATTATGCTTAAAGGCGATATGACAGGAATTGACGCTGCAAAGGAGATACGTAAAAAGTTCAATTTACCTATAGTTTACCTTACTGCTTACTCCGATGAAGATAGTATCGGGCGCGCAAATACCTCGGGCCCTTCGGGTTACCTTGTAAAGCCATTTAAGGCTAATGATTTACGCGCTACTATTGAAACGGCCTTATACAGGTTTAACGAAGAAATGAAGTTGCGTAAGGAAAATGAAATGCTTTACCACCTGGTTCAGAATAAAGATTCAAAGGATATATTATTTGTAAAGTCGAGTTTCCAATTAGTGAAAGTGGTAATGAAAGATATATTGTATGTTGAGGCCTTGAAAGATTATGTAACCCTGCATACCATTAACGGGAAATACATTATCCGCTCAACTATGAAGGGTATACAGGAAAAACTTCCGCTCGACCGTTTTGTGCGGGTGCATCGTTCGTTTATTGTACGCATAGATAAAATAATATCTATAGACCATACTAAGGTTATACTTGAATATAATAAGGAAGTTCCTGTTGGCGGGCTTTACAAGGATGAGTTCCTGAAGCGCATCAATACTATTTAGGCTAGTTCGAAGTCGATAAACTTCTTTATCAGGTCAGTTTTTTTAACCTTTACTTTTACTTCCTGTCCTAGCTGGAATTTACGGCCGCTGCGCTTGCCACGCAGGCAATAGCTTTTTTCGTCGAAGGTATAGAAATCGGTTTTTATATCGCGTACCCTTATAAAGCCCTCACATTTATTGGCTTTCAACTCAACATAAAACCCATATTCGGATACTCCTGATATAAGGCCGTCAAATATTTCACCTGTTTTGTTTTGCATAAATTGCACCTGCTTATACTTAACCGAAGTTCTTTCTGCTTCTTCAGCAAGGCGCTCCATTTTTGAAGAGTATTTGCATTGCTCCTCAACAGAACGGCCATCGCTGGTTGTTTTCTGTGTATTCAGGTAGCTGAATAATAACCGGTGTACCATTAAATCGGGGTAACGGCGGATAGGGGAGGTGAAGTGGGTGTAATATTGAAATCCCAAACCATAATGCCCGATATTCTTGGTTGTGTAAAATGCCTTTGCCATAGTACGTATAGCAAGCAGGTTAATAATGTTCTCGTAAGGCTTGGAGCGCGCCTCGCCAATCAATTCATTAAAGGAACGCGACAGGTTATGCGAATTTTCAAAACTCGCTTTTATACCTGCTTTACGTAAAAACTCTGCAAATTTTTGCAACTTCTCAGGGTCGGGCACATCATGTACACGGTAAACAAAAACGTTTTTCTTCTTTTCTCTCTTTTCCTGGTCCTGCTCTTCGTTCCCCTTGGCAGATTGTGGTTTACCTATCAATTCGGCAACTTTCCTGTTTGCCAGCAGCATAAAGTCTTCTATAAGCCGGTGCGAATCATTCGCCTCCATAAACTTTACGCCTACAGGGTTCCCTTCTTTATCAAGAATGAATTTTATCTCCGTTTTTTCAAAGGCTATCGAGCCTTCATTCATTCGTTTACTTCTCAGTTTTTTTGCCAGTCCGTTAACAGTATGTATCTCACCTGACAGTGCATCTTCTTTACCTTCAATAATTTCCTGTACCTCTTCGTAGTTGAATCTCCTTTTTGAATTAATTACTGTTTTACCAAACCATTGGTTTTTTATTTCAGCTACATCGTTCATTTCAAATACGGCCGAAAAACAAAGCTTGTCTTCATTTGGGTTCAGTGAACATGCTTCGTTTGAAAGTGCTTCAGGTAACATGGGTATAACCCTGTCTACCAGGTAAACCGATGTACCCCTGGCTGCGGCTTCCCTGTCAATTGGTGAATTCTCGGTTACATAATGGCTTACATCGGCAATGTGCACACCTATTTCCCAATGTCCGTTATCTAGTTTGTTTATTGATAAAGCATCATCAAAGTCCTTAGCATCTGCAGGGTCAATGGTAAACGTTGTAATATGCCTGAAATCGCGCCTGCGTTTTATTTCCTCAACGGGTATGCTGGTACGTAACGTTTCGAGTGCTTTTTTTACACTTATAGGGAATTTCAATGGCAAGCCAAACTCTTCAATAATAGAATTCATTTCAGCCGCATGTTCTCCCGGTTGCCCAAGCACTTCCATTATTTCCCCTATCGGGTTCTTGTCTTCGGGCTCCCATCCTGTAATATGTACAAGAACTTTTTGCCCGTTTTTTGCATCTTTTATTTTATCGCGTGGCACAAATATATCTGCCGGAGCCTTGGAATTATCGGGCACTACAAAAGCGTAATTATCTAATACCTGTATTGTCCCGCTATACGTAGTCTTTCCTCTCTCGAGTACTTCAATAATTTCACCCTCGGGCCTTTGGTTCTGGTGCCATTTTTTTACGGCAACTTTCACTTTATCCCCATGAAGGGTATGACCGGTTTTGTCTCGTGGAATATAAATATCCTGGTGTGATTCGGGTGTCATTACATAAGCTGCACCCGAAGCTTTCATGTCCACCGTACCGGTAAAATACTGTATTCTCTCTGGTTTCTTTTTTTTCACCGGCAACTGGTATTATTTCTGCTGGCGTTGCCTTACTGCCTCGTAAAGCACTACTGCTGCGCTTACCGACACATTAAGCGATTCTATTTTGCCTAATAAGGGTATGCGTACCTGTTTATCGCTTTCTCTTAATAGTTCATTTGAAATACCGCTGCCTTCAGAACCGAATATTAAAAGGGTAGGTAATGTAAAATCAACAGACGTATATGGCTCTTCTGACTTTTCGGTGCATGATATAATCTGCAGCCCGCTTGTTGAAAGAAACTGTACTGCTTCCACAAGCTTTTGTGCACGGCAAATGGGCAATAAATTCAACGCGCCTGCAGATGCCTTCATAGCATCCTCGTTAATTTGCGCCGATCCTTTATAGGGTACAATAACTGCGTCGGCCCCTGCACATTCTGCCGAGCGTACAATAGCTCCCATATTGCGCACATCGCTTACCTGGTCGAGTAAAACAAACATGGGTATTTTACCCTCTTCAAAAATACCGGGTAATAGATCTTCTACTTTATAATATGTTATTTCAGAAACATAGGCTATAACCCCCTGGTGGTTTTTGCGGGATATGCGGTTCAGCTTTTCCAGCGGAACATATTGAAAGGGTATTTTATGTTCCCTGAGCAGGAACTGCAGTTCCTTTGATAAAGGCCCCTGCAGGTTATTCTGCACAAATACTTTCTCTAATTCTTTACCGCTTTCTATGGCTTCTATTACAGGGCGAAGGCCAATTACGATAGGGCTTTTTCCTACTGGCATAAATTGAATAAAGTGCCAAGATACATTGCAATGCTATAACTGCAACATTAGAGGGTTAATAGTTTTCAGTCATTTTTAACAATAGCCTTTTTACCGTGCGGCGCTATTGTTTTCCTTTATAAACTTCAAAACGGTTGTCTTTCCCAGTTTATCAATGGTTTGCAGAATATAAATGCCATTTGAGTAGGCTGACATATCAACACTCACTTTATCATTGGCTGCTGTTCCCGACCATACTAACTGCCCAAGGGTATTATATATTTGTAATGTGGCAATATTCTTGCCTTCTACATTAACAATATCAGTAACCGGGTTAGGGTAAATTGAAATACTTTGCGGTTCAGGAACTACAATGGTTACTACATTAAATGATTTTTCATGCCCGTCATAATCCTGTTGAGTTAACATGTAATAGTTGGTTCCTATTGGCGGGTGCGGGTCGTTAAGCAAATAATTACGTATCTGGTCACTATTGCCTGCACCGGCTATTGTATCCAGCCTTGTCCAGGAATGTCCATCCTGTGTTCTTTCAATAAAAAAATAATGATTATCGACTTCAGTGGCTGTTTCCCATTCAAGTTGAGATGCGTTGATTGAAGGATTATACGTTCCCGTGAATGAAGTTAATGAAATGGGTAGTGTACTACATAGTGTGTTAGAACTGGTAGCAAACGTATTATAAATCGGTTCATAACCCGTTCCGTTTGAGGTCGAAAAATTATAGATAACCGAATACGTCGAGGTGCCTATATTGTATTTGAATGCTATGCCACCCCCACCTGCATTACCACCTTGGTCGCACATGCCATAAATGTTGCCATCCGATGCCTGCACTAAGCCTCCGGCCGGGTAAACCCCATCGGTAGTGCCACCTGACATGGTGTGCAGCAGGGTATAAGTATGGGTGGTAGGTGAAATCTTAAAGAGTGTTCCATCGCCGGTACCAAAGCCAGCAGAGGCATTATTACCTCCAAGCGCTGTAGTGCCGTATAAGTTACCATCGCTTGCCAGGCAAAGGCCACCCATGGGAGCATATCCATCAGCCGAAGCTGACCCCTTGAAATCATAAATATCGCTATAGGTGTAGGTCTTAAGGTCATATTGCCAAATACAACCCATGCTGCTATTGGCGCCGCCATAATAGCAAACCCCGTAAAGGCAAGCATCACCAGCCGCGTTTGCCGTTTGAACAATGGCCCCAACGGGTTCAGAGCCAGTGTTTGCGGAGCCAACTGCCGGAAAGTTATAAAGTATCCTGTAACGACCTGCTGCAGTATCTAAGCTAAAAATAGTACCATAAGAACATGTACCTCCAAAACCGCAGCTTATTGTTTTGTTGCCTCCCAATTCTGTAACTCCGTAAAGAGTATCCCTGTACCATAAAAGATTATCTTCTACAGGGGCAGCTCCGTCGTTTGGTTCACCGGCAAATGTATGAAGGGTAGTATAGGTACCGGTATTATAATTATATTTAAATATTGTGCCGTTGTACGTGGCGCCTCCGTCATTTGTCATACTGAATAATTCGCCGCCATTCACGCATTGAGTTATAAGGTTATCATTCGTCTGGGCCGCTAAAGAATACAAATCAGCAAATGTTGATGTAGAGTTTGTATAGGAGAAAATTTCACCATTCCAACTGGAACCGCCATAATAGCTCAGGCCATATAGCTTGTTATTTGATGCCCACGCAAGGGTGCCGGAAGCCTGGCTTGATGCAGTGCTTGTTGCAGCAGGAAAATCATGAAGGTCGGTATAATACCAGGTGCCTGAAACTTCACATAACTGAAATACCTGCCCGTCGGAATGGCTACCCCCGGAAACTGTAACCCCATATAATGCTACCTGCCCGAAAGCAGAATGTCCTAAGAAAACCAGTATAAATGCCTGTAGAAATTTTGTCCTCACCTTATGAATTTTATTCGTTTTCAATGCCTTTAATACGCTGTTAAACAGGGCAAATTTACGGTATCCACTACCTGTTTCCTTGTGATATTTGCCCCATTATCTCATTTCTGATTTAATGATATATTTGCAATTGAATAAGAATGTGTTTAATAAAGGCTACAAGGATTTAGTATGAAATTGTAAAATCCCCATTCTGTGAAAGAGACATCGGACCTGCATGACCTTATACATTCGCTCTCCATGAGTGAGAAGCGGTATATCTCCCTTTCTATAATGCACCAGGGAGATAAGGCATACCTTAAGTTGTTCCGCACCATTGCCAAACTAAAAACTTTTGACGAAGAAGAGCTGCGAAGCCAGCTTAAGGGCGAGAAGTTCATTGACCGCCTGCCTAAAATCAAATATTTTCTCTACAACTTTATTCTAAAAAAACTGAGTGGCTATTACTGGAGCCGCAATACAGATACCCAATTACATGAACTGTTTATAGAGACAGACATACTTTTCAAGAAAAACCTTATTCTGCAGGCTACTAAAAGGATGCAAAAGCTTAAGGAACTGGCCGAGGAAAACGACGAATATGAGCTGCTTTTACAATGTTACCGGTGGGAACGAAGATTCTCTATTAATTCCTCATACCGCCTGAAAACAATAAAGGACCGAGAGGCGCTGCTTGATAAAGAGATGGAGTTAATAAAAAATATGGGCATATTAGGCAATTATTATGCCCTTTCTGATAAGCTATATATATTCATAAAATCAAAGGGCGATATACGAAAGGAATCGGATGAGAAAGAGTTACGCAAGTTTTTAGACAACCCAATTTTAAAAGACAACCCGGCCGGTTTGCCAGGGCCTGCGCGTATAATACACCACCACCTGCACATGCATGTGTACTACTACCTGCATAACTACAAAGGTGCACTTGAGCATACTGAGAAATACCTGGCGGTGCTTAAGCCTAAAATTTTCTCGAACGAAGCTATTCTTAAGCGCTATGTAAATGGTATGAATAATAAGGCCCTGTTGCAGGTGAGCCTTAAAGATTATCCTGCCGCCTTTACTACGCTGGAAAAAATGCGGGAAGTGGTACGTTCAGTATCAGCAAAAACCCATTTTTCAGAAGAAATTACTAAATCATTACAGGCTGGCCTTTATGAATTGCAAATGGAGCTTTATTTAGGCTCAGGGCAATATAAGAAGGGACTTGAAATGATACCCGTTATTGAGGAATTCATGGAAAAATACGAAGGTAAGCTGGAGCCCGAATATGTTTTGATATTTAACTATATAATGGCTTACTTTAATTTCATTTTTGGAAATTATAAACCTTGCATACAATACCTTAACCGAATACTTAATTATACTAAGCAAGACCTTATTTTGCGTGAAGATATTTACTGTTACAGCAAAATAGTTTACCTGATTGCCCACTATGAAGCAGGAACGGAAGGTTTACCTGAATATCTTATTAAATCTACTTACCGTTTCCTGGCCCAGCGCCAAAGGCTTTACAAGGTTGAAAATACTATCCTTACATTTATCAGGAATAAACTGCTTAAAAGTTATAACCCTAACCGCCTTACCCATAGCCTTGAAGAGCTGAAGGAGAATATTATAAAGATTTCAAAGGACCCTTACGAAAGGAAGATACTGGATTACTTTGATTTCACATCCTGGCTTGAAAGTAAGATTAGCCGCCGCCCGTTCCTCGAAGTGATGACTGAGGCACATAGTAAGCAGGCTAAATAGATTATTGCAGGTATTGCCCTATTTTACCAAGTGGCTTTATGAATAAGGTGAGCAAACCGGGTTTCAGGTTGTTTATTTTCCATGATTTCCTGTCTTCCATATTTGCTTTTATTCTGCGCGCTAATGTGCGGTTGCTTGCACCCCCGGTACGCATTTTTACAAGCACTTCGGGTATATAACTGGCCTTTAGTTTGTGTTTATGCAACATTCGCAACATCAATTCATAGTCTGCTGCAATAGTTAGGGTAGTATTAAAATTACCATAAGTATCATACCATTTCTTCTTAATAAAGAAAGTAGGGTGGGGCGGCATCCAGCCCTTTAAAAACAATCCATCGGTGTATGGAGAGGATTTCCAGTTGCGTATTATTTTGTCAGGATTTGCTCTGTCAACATATTGCAAATCGCCATAAACACAATCGCTGTTTTGTGATTCAAACGCATTTGCAATTTTTGAAATGATAGTATTTGATGAATAGAAATCATCGGCATGCAAAATACCAACTACATCCCCGGTCGATTTATTAATCCCTTTATTCAGGGCATAATACATGCCTTCATCCTTTTCAGAAATAAGCACGCTTATTTTGTCTTTATATTTCTCAAGCAGAGCCAGTGTGCCATCCGTTGAACCACCATCAATTACTATATATTCAATATTGGGATAATCCTGCGCAAACACCGATTGCATAGCACTTTCCAGTGTATCGGCATTATTAAGGCAGACAGTTATTATACTTACTTTCAGCATTATTCAAATATATGAATGCTTTGTTTCAGTAATTCGGGGTTATTGATGAAAGCTGCCGCAAAAGCCCTCGTTCCTTCGGACCATTGATTGAACTCAGCAGAATCCATTGCAATGGTTTTTTCAATGGCTTGTGCAAAACCTTCTTTGCTGTTTAATGGCAGGTCGAAACCTGCTTTGGCTTTTTCAAGCCCGCGCCACGGGGTTTGGTCACTAATAATAACAGGGCATCCGCATACCATGGCTTCTAAAATAGTATGCCCGAAATTTTCACCTTGTGTCGGCATAAATAGGAAGTGCACGTCTTTCAAAGCTGCCGGTATTTCTTCCTTGGCAATAGGTCCGAAATGTTCCGCCTGTATATTTTCCGGTAATTTATTCAAAACCGCTTTACATCTTTCCCAATATGCGTAATCGTATACAGGCCCATAAATATCGAATTTCACTTTGCCTTTTACTTGTTGCAATACTTCTAAGGCAAATAGCAGGTTCTTCTCCGGCGATACCCGTGCGACACTGATAAAATGTACCATTCCGGGCTCTTTTCTTTTGGGGGCTATAAGGGGCAACTCCATTTTACCGGGTAGGTTAGGTGCAAGGCGCACTTCTGCTTTCTTGCCAAAAACATCATGTATGTGCTTTGCTTCCTGTTCCGATGCTGCATGAAAGTGCATATTCTTTATCAGGCTGCTGTTCTTTATCCACAATAGAAATGGTCTTTTTTTCCAGCTTTTTATGGCAATAGCGCTAGGCGCTAACATGCCACGTGGAGCAAGAATTACTTTCTTTTTCAGCCTGTTTAAAATAAACAAGGGCATTATGGTAAAGCGCGGAGAGTACATGCTATTTAAATAGGCTATATCAAAATCTTCGCTTTCAATAAGCTTTGCCATTGCCGGGTAGCCGAGATTGTTTTGTGAAAAATAAAATACCCTCATTCCATTAGGGAGAATGTTCCATTCATCACTTTTTATGCCTTTATAAGGTACTATATCAGTATAATCGGTATCGCGGGTAACTACAGAAAAATCATAATAATATTTCAGGTGGTTGATGAGGTTGAAAGATGACTGAATGGGACCCCCGGCCATGAAGCCGGGATAAAACCAATCGCTAAATAAAAGTATTTTTTTCTTAGCCATCTATTCCATTTTCAGTTAGCCAGTTTTCAAGTACGGCAAGGTGCCATATTTTGTACCATGGCGTTTTTTCGCTGTCTTTTAAAAAACCGTTCCACAACGATAATAAATATTCTCCGTTAAACTGGTTGCGTTTCGATAAGCCAATAATATTTCCCTGGCAAAAGCTTTTTAACTCACCTTTCATCCATTGCTCCCAGGGGAAGGTAAAACCCATCTTCTTACGATTTATAATGTTTTCGGGCAATAAGCCTTTGGTAGCATCAGTAAGCAATTTCTTGGGAGTGTGGGGATATTTTGTTTTATCATCAAGCCCTATAACGTATTCTACCAGCTTATAATCGAGGAATGGCACCCGTACTTCAAGTGCATGTGCCATGCTCATCTGGTCAGCATCACGCAATAAAACGTCGGGGATATAATTGCTCAACTCTGCAACAGATATTTGTGAAAGTATGTGCTGTTTTAGGTTAATCAGTAATTCTCTCTCGGAGAATTCATGAAGGTTTAGAATGGATGAACCCTCTTTAGCTGCAATAGTCTGGCGGATAACAGGGTAGGTGTATTCAATTTCGAAATTGGGCAAGTTGCACAACTCAACCAGTTTTTGTGCCGCCGCTGAGTCATTATACAGTTTATATAAGTGTGCGGGCAATGTAACTAGTGGCTTGGGAAACCCTGCAACCCATTTCATCTGTTCGAGTTTAAACAAACGTTTAAATAAAGGATAACCTGCAAATAACTCATCTCCACCAAGCCCGGAAAGAGCCATGGTTATTCCGCCTTTCTTGGTCGCCTCTGATACTATATAGCTGTTCATGGCATCGCCGCTAGGGTGGTCGAGTGCACTTAAAGCCTCAGGCAGTGTATCAAGAAATGTTTTTATGGGCAACTTTATTTCATGATGCTCTGTTTTATATAAGTCAGCTATCTGTCTTGCATATGGGCCTTCATCAAACTTATCTTCGTTAAAGCTTACTGAAAATGTCTTAACCTTATGGTTCATCACCTTAGCCATAATGGCCACAATAAGGCTTGAATCAATACCGCCGGAAAGGAAGGCACCGAAAGGTACATCAGCAACCAAACGCATTTCTACTGCCTCATAAAGCAGGCTCTGCACATCTTTGCAAATATCTTCGTACGATTTTCCTTCAGGCTGATTGGGTATATCGGTTAAACTCCAGTATTTTTTCTGCTCTATATTGCCCGGTTCGCTTTCTTTAATAAGCATGTAATGCCCCGGTTTCAGCATTCTCACATTCTTTATTATGGTGTCCTGGGCATGGACTGTCTGGTATGCTACATACTGGTTAAGTGCAGCGTTATTTAATTTCTTTGGTACTATACCGCTTTTAAGCAGCGCTCGTATTTCCGAAGCAAATGCAAATGTGTTTTCGTTGTGCCAGTAGTAAATGGGTTTAATACCAAGCCTGTCGCGGGCTATAAATAATTCTTTTTTCTGCTTATCATAAATTGCAAAGCCATACATGCCATTGAAATACTTCAGGCAATCGGCTCCCCAGCGCATATATGCGGCAAGTATTACTTCGCTGTCGCTTTGGGTTTGAAACGGGTATGCGCGTGCATTGCCATCACCTGCCAGCGACCTCTGTAATTCAAGTTTGAGAGTTTGATAATTATATAACTCACCATTGTAAATAAGGGCCAGCCTGCCATCGGCAGAGAACATAGGCTGGTGGCCATTTTTCGATAAATCGATTATGCTTAAGCGGCGGTGCCCGAGGGCGGTTTTGTTTTCAAAAAGGGTACCTTCATCATCGGGGCCGCGATGAGCAATTGTATCCATCATGCGGGTCAGCTGACCCGCTTTATTATCACTTTCACTAATTATTCCACAGATTCCGCACACTTGCCGAAATGATTTCTATTCTCCCTTAAAAACTGGTTTTCTCTTCTCTAAAAACGCTTTTACACCTTCGGCATTGTCGTATGTTTTTGCAGCCATAGCTTGCAAGTCACCTTCCATGCTTAGCTGTTGTGCTAAGTTATTTTCTAGCGATTCGTTCAATAGTTTTTTTGTAAGTGCTAATCCTCTTGTTGCCATTTGTGCCATTTGCTCTGCCAGCTTTTCAGCTTCACTCATCAGTGTTTCATCAGGGTATACCTTATAAATCATACCATACTCTAACGCTTGTTGAGCGGAAAGTTTATCGCCCAGCATCATTAATGCGGTGGCACGTTGCAAGCCAAGCAGGCGTGGTAAAAAGTAGGTTCCTCCGCTATCGGGTACTAAACCAATTTTACTGAAGGCCTGTATAAATGATGCAGAAGATGCGGCAAGTACAATGTCGCAGGCAATGGCAATGTTCGCTCCTGCACCCGCAGCTACACCGTTTACTGCGCAAATGACAGGTTTTTCAATCTGGCGTATTTTAAAAATAATGGGATTGTATTGCTCCTGAACAATTACTTTAATGTCGGCACCGGGGGCTATTGCAGCAGCAAGGTCTTGTCCTGCACAAAAAGCGCGGCCCGCGCCTGTAATTAAAACTGCCCGCACTGTTTTATCTTTTGCGCAGGTGTCGAGTGCTGACTGCATTTCTTTAGCCATGGTCATGTGAAAGCTGTTCAGCACGTCGGGGCGGTTAAGGGTAATTTTCCCTATGCCGTTATGAATTGAAAATGTAATATGTTCCATTGTTGGGTTTATATGCACTTAAAATAATCGAAGGGTTCTTTGCAGGCATGGCAAACGTAAAGCGCTTTGCAGGCTGTAGAACCAAAGAAACTTTTCATTTCTGTATCGGTTGAACCGCAACGCGGGCACTTTACAATTTTGGCTTTGTTGCTCAATAAGCTTTTATCTACCGATGTTTTTTCAGGAGGCGCAATGCCATAATCCTGTAATTTCTTTTTACCTGCTTCGCTAATCCAGTCTGTTGTCCATGCAGGGGAGAGGACTGTTTTAATCCTAAAACCACTAAGGCCTTTTTCTTTTAACTTAGCCCTAATGTCGTCTTCAATAACATTCATTGCCGGGCAGCCTGTATAGGTTGGGGTAATGGTTATAACGGTACCTTCAGTATCCACTTCCACTTGCCTTATTATACCTAAATCAACCACGCTGAGCACCGGCACTTCCGGGTCGTACACTTCTTCAAGGTAATTCAATATTTGCTCTTTGGTAGCCATTGTTTATGGATTTACCATTTAGCCCCTGGGTAGGCACGCTGCATAAATTGCATCTCTGCCAGTATAAAGCCCAGGTGTTCGGTGTGTCTGCCTTTTCGTCCGCCCGACATCATAAAGCTGCGTTCAGGCATTTTTATGGTAGCCTCATCAAGCACTTGCTTAAGTGTAGCTTCCCATTGTTTGCGTATATCTGCAAAGGCAGGTACAGCTTTTGAATCTATCAATAATTTATCGCTGTCTAATCCTTCAAACAGTTCATCGGTAAACATCCACAGGTTGTCAATGGCATCCTGTATACGTTTGTGGCTTTCTTCAGTTCCGTCGCCAAGGCGTATAATCCAGTCGCTGCAATGGCGAAGGTGATAAGTGGTTTCTTTTGTCGCTTTTCCTGCAATTGCTTTCAGTTGTTCGTTAGTGCTGTCGAGCATTGCATTCTGCAAATGATAATTAAAGGCAGTGAACAAAAACTGGCGCATCATGGTGTTTGCAAAATCTCCATTGGGTTGTTCAACCAGCATACAGTTTCTATAAAGCATTACATCACGCAGGTATGCCAAATCGTCTTCGCTGTGGCCTTTAGCTTCCACTTCCCCGGCATAGCTAAGGTATAAACGAGCCTGGCCTATAAGGTCGAGGGCTATATTGGTAAGGGCAATATCTTCTTCTAATATTGGTCCATGGCCGCACCATTCCGAAAGGCGGTGGCCCAGAACTAAACTATTGTCGCCCAGCCATAACAGGTATTCAAACAGGGCCTTATTTGCAGCATTTGTGTCGCTCATAGGTCAATGAATTGTTAAGCTACAAAGTTAAGATTTATCCTGCTCGATTCACTGATTCAGGTCAATAAACCAGAACCCTTTTGCCATTGGGCCTTTAATAGGAGGGTGGTCTTTGGTCATTTTTATTTCTAAAGGCTTATATATTTTTTCACCGAGGGTAATCTTTACGGGTTCTTTAAATATAGGCCCGTCAAAGCAAAAGGTGTGGAATTCACCATTTTCACCGCAAGGGTCAACATTAGAGGGTAAGTGCGTTAAGAGGTCTTCCGTATATAGCTGGCCGACTTCCTTTTCGCCCAGGTAAGCATCGCTTGTGCAGCAAAGCACTGTCTTAAAGCCCAATTTTATAAACTCATGGGCCAGTTCGGTAGTGTTTTTTTTCCATAAAGGGTAAACTCCTTTCATGCCCACTTTGGCAAGGTTATTGTCGCGGTAAGCACGTAAGTCTTCTAAAAAAATGTCGCCAAAAATTACATGTTCAACCCCTTTGGCCTTTTGTTCTTTCAGAAAAGCTTCCATGTTTCGCTCGTACTCAGCATTACTGCCTTCGCGCACATACATTTTATGCCAGGGCAGACCAATGCTTTTGGCTTGTTGTTCTATTAATTCTTCCCGTACCCCGTGCATTGATACACGCTTAAAATTCTCATTAATGGTGGTGAACAAGGCTACTATATCATACTCTTTCTGTTGCAATACATAATAGAGTGCAAGCGAGGAATCCTTGCCTCCCGACCAGCAGAATAGTGTTTTTTTCATGGGCTAACTATACAAAATTAATTTTCACCATATCACCTTCTTTAAGGCCAATAAGCTCAGCCAGGTTACCATGGTTTATGGCAATTTCGAGCATACCCGAACTGGAGAACACAGCGACAATCTCTCCATTGGGGTGGTCGCTATAGGAACGGGAGATAGATTCAATACCATATCCCTTGACATCAATAACAAAGGGCCTGTCTTTGGCTACCTGTGTAAATAGCGAGTTATCGAGGTTGCAGATACAATTGCCATATTCATCTATATATAGAATAACAGCCGTAATGCTGTTAGCATCATAAGTCGGTTGCCATGCTGTAGGGCGCAGGTAGTCTTTTACCTCTTTACCAATAACATCGGGAGAACCACCTTCTGCCAAATGACAAGCCACGGGTGCAAATACGTCCCGGGCCGGAAAGGTAGCCAACGGGGAATTGGGGGCAAAGCCTATTTCAATTGCCTTATCTGCCTGCTTGGCAAGTGCAAGGCTAAACAGGCCATTGTCGGCCCCTATAAAGTAGTGGCCCTCAGCTTGTAACAGTAGGAAGCGGGGGGCACGGTTGTTTAGGGCATCGACGGATACTATATGTATAGTGCCCTGGGGGAATTGGTTATACACATTGCGTATGACGAATGCCGCGGAGCTTATATGAAAGGGGCGAATGTGGTGGGTGATGTCAATGATAGTAGCTGTAGGTAGTTTAGAGAGAATTGCCGCCTTAACACTCCCAACATAGTAACCGGAAGTCCCCATATCGGTTGTTAATGTAATTATCGGCATATAACCCGCGGTATTAACAGTAAATTTGACAAATACCCCTCCGTTGTGGAAATCTTTTTATAAACATCAAAAGTAATATAAAATCCCTTAGCTTACTTTTGCATCTAATCATCTTAAGACTATCCCGAATGGCTGAAAAAGAAATTTTCATTAAAGACATACCCCTTGTAGAGTTATACGGCATCAACGACTCCAAGATGAACATTATTAAAGAACATTTTCCAAACATTAAAATAGTGGCCCGCGGCGATTCTCTGCGAGTTACCGGCGAAGAGGAGGATTTGGAAAAATTCGAGCGCAAGATATACTGGATGATGGAACACTTCCGCAAGTACCACGCATTGGGAGAACTTGACATTGAACGCATACTTGGCAGCATAGGCCACGGACAGCAAGAGAATGGAGCTACTGACGAGAACATTATTGTATATGGTAACAATGGGCTTGTAGTAAAAGCAAGAACACCCAACCAGCTTAAGATGGTGCAAAGCTCAATGCGCAACGACTTGGTTTTTGCCTGCGGCCCGGCAGGTACAGGTAAAACATATACAGCCGTTGCTTTGGCGGTAAGGGCTATGAAAAATAAAGAAGTAAAAAAGATTATACTTACCCGCCCTGCTGTAGAAGCTGGTGAAAACCTTGGTTTCCTGCCCGGTGATTTGAAAGAAAAACTCGACCCGTACCTGCAGCCATTATATGATGCATTGTTTGATATGTTGCCTGCCGATAAGTTGCAAACCTATCTTGAAAACAAGATTATTGAAGTAGCACCCTTGGCATTTATGCGCGGCCGTACCTTGAACCATGCATTTGTAATATTAGATGAAGCACAGAATGCAACCGAGAGCCAGATGAAGATGTTCCTTACCCGTATGGGAAGCTCAGCCAAGTTTATTGTAACAGGCGACATTACCCAGACCGACCTTCCGTTTAAGCAGCCATCAGGACTTTTGCAGGCTATGCACATATTTAAGAACGTGGAAGGTATCGACATCATTCAATTAGATGCAAGCGATGTGGTGCGCCATAAACTTGTACGTAAAATACTGGGCATATATGACCAGGTAACAGCTAAAAAAGCAACTATATAACTAAAGTTAAATATGAAAAGTATAACTGCAACTAATTTTCACTTCCCGGGCCAAAAGAGCTTCTATAAGGGGAAAGTACGCGATGTGTATAATATTAACGATGAAATGCTGGTAATGGTAGTGAGTGACCGTGTATCGGCATTCGATGTGGTATTGCCGCATGGTATACCGTACAAAGGACAAGTGCTTAACCAGATTGCGGCTCATTTTATGAAAGCAACTGCCGATATTGTTCCCAACTGGATTACGGCCATACCGCACCCAATGGTTAGTGTAGGTAAACTGTGCACACCTTTTAAAGTGGAAATGGTAATACGCGGTTACCTTTCGGGCCATGCCTGGAGGGAATATAGTTCGGGCAAGCGCGAAATTTGCGGTGTAAGGTTACCGGAAGGAATGCATGAGAATGATGTATTCAGGGAGCCATTGATTACGCCTACAACGAAAGCTGATGTAGGGCACGATGAAGATATATCGAAAGATGATATTATAAAAAAAGGATTAGTGTCAAAAGAACATTATGAAAAGCTTGAGCACTATACCCGTATGCTGTTTAAGCGCGGCACTGAAATGGCCGCCAGGCAAGGCCTGATTTTAGTAGATACCAAGTATGAGTTCGGTATGCACGACGGTACCATATACCTGATAGATGAAGTGCATACTCCCGATTCTTCAAGGTACTTCTATAAAGAAGGGTATGAAGAAAGGCAGAAGAAAAAGGAACCTCAGAAGCAGCTTTCAAAAGAATTTTTGCGCCAATGGCTAATAGAGCATAATTTCCAGGGTAAGCCCGGGCAGAATGTTCCGCAAATGGATGGTGCTATTATAACGGCAGTATCGCAACGATATATCGAGCTATTTGATAAAATAACCGGCGAGAAGTTTGTTCCTGCACCCGATGGTGGCGACCTTGAAAAGAATATAGAGGCAAGCGTGGTTAAATTTCTCAATGAGCATAGCCTTGTAAAAAGTTAATATTCACTCCACACAAAAGAAAAAGGCCTGAGTTATCAGGCCTTTTTTTATTATAGTAAGTAATAATTATTCAGCAGCAGGTGCAGCCGGTTCTGCTTGTCCTTCACCTTCGGCGGGAGCGGCAGTTGCAGCAACAGCGGCTTCGGCAGCAGCAGCTTTCTTAGCAGCTACGGCTTTGGCTTTAGCTTCCCGTGAAGCGGTTTCAGCAGCAATACGTGCTTTGTGCGCTTCTTTTAATGCAGATGTTTTTTTGTCTTTATTGGTAGAATGCTCAACAGTTTTCTCCTGGGTAAATTGTTGAAACTTAGCATCAGCTTGTTCCTGGTTGAAGAGGCCTTTCCTGACACCACGTTGAAGGTGTTTCTTAAACATTAAGCCTTGCTGAGAAAGTATGGTACGGCATGAATCGGTAGGAAGAGCGCCTTTTTCAAGCCACTCAAGAGCCTTAGCGCTGTCAATTACAACACCTTCATGGTCGTGCTTAGGATTGTAGGTTCCAAGCCTTTCAATATATTTTCCATCGCGGGGTGAACGTGAATCAGCTACTACAATATGGTAGAAAGCCTGTTTCTTTTTGCCTTGTCTTTGTAAGCGAATCTTTACGGACATGTTTACTGTTTTTATATTTTAGGGGTGCAAAGATATAAAAAAAGGCTTTACGAATGCAAAATATTGAGGGTATATAACCAATCGCTTATTATTACAGTATAAATTTCATGTAATAAGCTGGTTTTTAATGCATTTTGCCCCATTAGTCACTCCTTTATAATGTAAAAATAGAGTAAAAAGCCACTGTTAAGTTGTATGTTTGTACAATCTTAGGTTATGAAGAAGGCTCTTTTCATTTGCTTGTTATCACTCTCACTGCAATTTTGCAAGGCGCAGGATGTAATGACCGTTTTGCCTGATTCTTCAGGGAAAGAACTTTTCTCTGATTTCCTTGGTGTAAGGTTATGGGCGGCAGATTACGGGATAAATTCTATCAATAAAGATTTGGCATTCAAATTCGTTTCAACCAACACCGGTTTTACCATGAATCATGGTTTCGATGTAAGGGGCATTACCAATACTCCAAATCTAGGTATCGGGGCAGAGGAGAACCTTGGCAAGCATTTTCTTATTCATTTCGTTGATGCATCTTTAGGGTATTCAATGGATATGTGGAACTGGAACATTGGGGCAGGAGTAGGCTATTTTATTTCCCTTGATAAAAGTAATAAAGTGCGGTTAAGAGGTTGCGTCGACCTGTTTTACGAAGACATTTCCTTTAGCCTGGGCACATACTACGACACTACTCTACAAGGTTTTATTGTAAACGGTAACAATATTGGTACCTCAATAAAGAATGTTAAATATGTAAGCAATAGTTTGAATGCTAGCTTTAGTGTGAGCTTATTATATCGTGCTAAAGAATTCGATTATTTTGCCGGAATCGGTTACAATTATATCGCTATCTGGCATGAAAAAATCAATTTTTACAGTACAAAAATAGACCCCAGCGAAGCAGTATATGACTCGCAGGGGAATCCATCAGACAATATCCTTAAGCTGGGCAGTTACGTTATACAGATAGGTATAATGCGTGAATTCGGCCTATAGTTTATAGGCAAGACCTATTCCCAATACATCCTTAAATTGTGTACGGGGTCCTTTTCCTACAATGGTATTTACCCCGTTAATATCCTGGTAAATGGGGATTAAGGTATTGTTATCATAAATCAACTGGGTATTAATGGTGGCTGAGAAGAGTTTATTCACCTTAAATTGAATAAATGTTGTCCAGTTTACAACAATGTTTTGCGGGTCTTTCAGGTAATTCGAGAAAAGCTCAACGTTGGTAGTAAGGGTAATATTTTTTACGATTTCCTTTGAATAATTCGCTTTAATATAGGCGCCCACTTCAGTCAATTCTCGTTTACCATTCTTTATTTTGTGTCCTGCTGTATCATAAACAGCAGGCGTAACACCAAAGTCACCTTCATCAGCAAGGGTTTGGTCTTCCACAAATGTGAACCTGGCTGTAATAGGAGATACAAATACCATAAGCGCTTTATTCGGGCTATAAGTTAAACCTGCAGCTAATATCCAGTAAGCAGGAGCCATGAAATCGGAAATTTTTTGCGTGTCGGCTGTATTGGTATATCCCGGCTGGAACTGCGATTGAAAATTGGTAAGAAAACTTACCGACATGTGGTCAAATGCTCTATACCCTACACTGGATGTTGCCTCAAGCTGGTCGGTAGTTTTTTGCATGGGTTGCCCATCAATTTGCTGGAAGCCATATCCGAGTTCCACATCATTCAGCCACGAGAACTTACCATTTTTATAATTGGCATGTAATGGAGCCTGTGATGCAAGCCCGATTGAGTTTTGCCCTCCGGCAGCCCAGTTAGTAAAGCTTGCCTGCGAAAAGGCTACACTGATAAGGCCGCCTACATCCCATTTTTTAGTGGTATCTATTACCGGTGTCCCTTGCGCCAGTTGCGCGGCTTTTGTAATGTCGCCCTGCTGACAATGGGCAATGGCCGGTAAAAGCAAAGTAGCTGACAATAATAGGTTGAAACATTTCTTTATAAGCATAAAAAGGCGGTGTTTATCATTAATATTTTTGCCTCGTCAAAAGTAACTTTCAAATAAAAACCTCAGTACATGAAGCGTGTGAAGATATTAACAGAATTAAAAACAATACTTACTGGTACTCTGTTTATTATAATGGTAATGTTTTCTACTTCTTTGATAGCCCAAAATAATTATCCGCAGAACTATTTTATGAACCCTCTCGATATTCCTATAACCCTTGCCGGAACTTTTGGTGAAATACGCAGCAATCACTTTCATACCGGGCTTGATATACGTACCGATGGCAAGGATGGACTTGTGGTTCGGGCCTCAGCAGATGGTTATGTGTCGCGCATTAATGTATCGCCTTATGGTTATGGAAATGCGCTTTATATAACACACCCTAATGGCTACGTAACTGTTTATGGCCATCTGAGCAGGTATAATGATGTAATTATGCAATACCTGCGGAAGAGGCAGTATGAGATGCAGAAATCTTCTGTGGATTTATACCCTATTGCCAATGAAATAAAAGTTAAGAAAGGCGATACTGTAGCTTTTTCAGGTAGCACCGGCGGGGCAGAGGGGCCACACCTTCATTTTGAAATAAGGGATGAAAAAAGCGAAGACCCGTTAAACCCAATGTTGTTTGGCCTTACAACAGTTGACCATGAAGCCCCGGTTATCAGGGGCATTTGCATTTATCCGTTAAATGATTCAAGTACTGTAAATGGCAAGCATGAGCCACTTTGGGTAAGAGCAGTTAAACGGGAAAAGGGATACGCCCTTGAGAATGGCGATTCAGAAATACAGGTATACGGTAAGATTGGAGTAGGCGTAAGCACATATGATATGGGCGAAGAGGGCTCAGGACATAATGGCCCATATTCGCAATTGTTGATAGATGGCAGCGATACAGTATATTTTGCTGAAGTTGATGAATTGAGTTTTAATTCCATTCATTATGTAAACGGGCATGTTGATTTTAAGGCATTTAAAAGGGAAGACAGAACCATAGAGCATAGCTTTCAAACTGATAATGATGAATTGGGTATTTATAAAAAAATAAGCCATCGCGGACGTATAACGTTTACTAATGGTAAGGCTCAGCATTTGGAATATGTGATAAGCGATTTTAATGGAAATAAAACGGTATTACCGTTTACGTTACAGGGGGCTGCAAAAATAGGCACCATATACCGCGACAGTTTGCCCGGCAATGTTATTATGCACTGGCGCAAAGATTTTGATTACACATATAAAGACATGACCATACATGTACCTGCACGCATTCTATTTGAAGATACCCGCTTTCATTATTCAACCGATACAACAAGCTTTCATGTATATTCTTCTGTTTATAGTGTAGGCGATAAATACACTCCGCTAAATAATGCATTCACCATCAGTATAAAGCCATCTGCTCCTCTTCCTGACAGCATTATGAAGCGTGCAGTTATTGTTCAGATAGATGGAAGCCACTTAAGTTGCCTGGGTGGTAAATATGAGAAAGGAGCCATGGTGGCCCAATCAAAGGCTTTCGGTTCTTTTGCCATTATGATGGACAATATTCGCCCGTTAATAAAGCCTGTGAATATTTATAAGAATAAAGACATGAGTAAATCGTCAGGAATTGAGTTTGAAATATCTGATAACCTTTCAGGGATTGCTACTTATAATTTATATGTAGACGACCACTGGCTGGTAACTTATTTCGATTACAAAAAGCAGATATTATCGTATGCATTCGATGAGCATGTAGGTAAAGGCAGCCACCACTTAAAGCTTGTGGTAGTAGACAATGTTGGTAATACCAATGTTTACGAAACCGACTTTACTCGCTAACCGGGGCAAGTACTTCAGCTGACTCTTCCTTCTCTACTTTCAGGTTATTGATAATAAATTCTTGGCGCTCGGGTGTATTTTTACCCATGTAGTAATTCATTAAATTCTCCAGTTTGGTGTCGGCACCAATAATAACAGGTTGCAGGCGAATATCCTTACCAATAAAGAATTTGAACTCATCGGGCGATATTTCACCCAACCCTTTAAATCGTGTTATTTCCGGCCTTACACCAAGCTTTTTCATGGCATTGCTTTTCTCTTCCTCCGAATAGCAGTAAATAGTTTCTTTCCTGTTTCTTACACGGAACAAAGGCGTTTCGAGTATATAGAGGTGACCATTCTTAACCAAGTCAGGAAAGAATTGCAGGAAGAAAGTCATTAGAAGCAAACGGATGTGCATACCGTCTACGTCAGCATCGGTAGCTACTACTACGTTATTATAACGCAAGTTCTCTTCTACGTTTTCTTCAATGTTTAGTGCACTTTGCAGTAGGCTGAATTCTTCGTTTTCGTAAACAACCTTCTTGGTAAGCCCATAAGTGTTCAATGGTTTTCCTTTCAAGCTGAATACGCCTTGTATGTTAGGGTCGCGGGCTTTGGTAATAGAGCCGCTTGCAGAATCACCTTCAGTAATAAAGAGGGTTGTCTCTAAGCGGCGCTCATTGTTGTCGTTATAATGTACACGGCAGTCACGCAATTTGCGATTATGCACTCCCGCTTTCTTTGCACGCTCACGGGCCAATTTCTGAATGCCTGATAATGCTTTCCGTTCTTCTTCGCTTTGTACTATCTTTTTTAATAACTCTTCAGCAACCTGCTCATTTTTATGCAGGTAGTTATCCAGTTCAGTCTTTATAAAGTCGCCTATAAAGGCGCGAATGGTTGGCCCTTTTGGCCCCATATCCTGCGAACCTAATTTGGTCTTGGTTTGAGATTCAAAAATGGGTTCTTCAACTTTTACGCTTATGGCAGCTACAATAGACTTACGTATATCAGCCGCTTCAAAATTCTTCTTGTAAAATTCACGTATTGTCTTTACCACGGCTTCGCGGAAAACATTCAGGTGCGTTCCGCCTTGCGTTGTATGCTGTCCGTTGACAAAAGAATAGTACTCCTCACTATATTGCTGAACACTATGTGTCATGGCAACTTCAATATCGTGCCCTTTCAGGTGAATAATAGGATATAATATAGGGCTGTTGATATTATGTTCCAGCAGATCGTGAAGCCCTTTTTCAGATTCAATAATTGCCCCGTTAAATTTTATTTTAAGCCCCGAATTGAGGAAGGCATAGTTCCATAACATCCGCTCAACATGCTCGGTAATATAATGGTAGCTTGGGAAAATACTGTCATCGGCCTGGAAGGAGATAATGGTGCCATCGCGCTCGTCGCTTGAAATAATATTATGGTCCTTCAGTATATCGCCTTTCTTAAACTCAATTACCTTGGTTTTGCCTTCGCGTACCGACTGTGCCTTGAAATATGAAGAAAGAGCATTTACAGCCTTTGTACCGACACCGTTCAACCCTACAGATTTCTTAAACACTTCTGAATCGTACTTGGCGCCGGTATTTATTTTTGCAACACAATCTAATACTTTGCCCAGTGGTATTCCACGGCCAAAGTCACGAACGGTAACGGTTTTATCTTTTATAGTAACCTCAATAGCCTTGCCGAAGCCCATAGCGAACTCGTCAATAGCATTATCTATAACTTCTTTAACCAACACATAAATACCATCGTCCTGAGATGAGCCATCCCCAAGTTTGCCAATATACATACCGGGGCGGAAACGGATGTGGTCCTTCCAGTCTAAAGACCGTATACTATCTTCGTTATATTTTGCTGTACTCATAGTTTCATTTAAACTGACGCGAAATTAAGCCAAAGGCTTTTATTGCATTGGAGTATGGCTAGAATATTATCAACAGGTTGCCGACAAGTGCAATGACTCAAAGAGAGTTATTCGGGTCATCTTTTGGCTTAAAGCGGGCATTAACTATAGCATTAATAACCAGGTTTATAATAATTGTTAGGATGAGGGAAAGAATAAAAAGAATTGGAACGCCGAAAACAATTGCATAAGCGTAATTTCTGCCCCCGAAAAAATATGGGCAATTAATACCACTAACGATTGTATGTATAACTGCATTGTTTACGCAAATAATAATAAAGGGAACAATGGTGCAACTTAATAACACAATAGCAATGGAGCTTAAGAATTGACCTATCCTTGAAGCTTGTTTAATTACCCTTGTTTTTGCAAGGCGGTAGAAAAGTAAACAGATAAGGAATAAATAAATTGCTATACAGCCGTATATAATTGTCGGCGTTACTATAGAGGCGGTTACCATTGACTTACTCAATGCGAATGAAACATAAGCCGTGGGCAGTTTACCCCATTTGCCGTTTAATGTTGTTGGGGATTGGTTTACTAATGGCAAGTTTGAATTAAAATCAAGCCCTTGTGGCTTTATTACAGTTAAGTCAAGAGTATCAAACTCTTTCCATGGATTTTCACCCGGCTTTAAAATATAAACCAATGACTTATATGCTATTTTCTTTTCATTACTGTAATGTGAAATGGTGTTTGCCATATAGGTGACGGTGAGTAGATGGGAGCCAATGGTAAGGTTATGTAACATGTATGAAAATAAACCGTCTCTTGAATAATAGTAATTTATCTGTTCACCGGCCCCTTGTATCGTATCAGGCGCTTTCCAGGAAGAAGGTATATCTCTCATTGCTTCAGGAGTGCCTTGCACCGGTTTTCCGTCTAGGGTTATGGAATATTCCTCCTTGACAAGGTTGTTGGCTACAAAGAAGAGATAAAGAGTATCAATTACATGAGGGCAGCTAATTTTGTAAGTCGCCGTTACTTTAACGTCTCCCAAATATTCTTCTTCCTTTGTAAAATCAAGGGTAAGGTATTCATGAAGTACAGTTATATCTTTCATGGGCGAGGTGCCCAGCAGTTTGCCTCTTGTATAAATAGGTGGTTCAGGAGAATTTGCCCAAACACATGATGGACCTAAAAGGATTATGAATAGTATGAATTTCTTCATTTGAATGGAATTGCCCTAGGGTAAAAGTAGTAAAATACCTCTACATTCTTAACTTTGTATTACCTAAACACAACAAATGATTAATCTTGCCAAAGAGCCTACAGAATCGAAAAAGGAAATAGATAGAAAGAAAACGGAAGAAGAAACTGAAAAGCTTAAAGCGGAGTTGTTCGACCTGCAAAACTTACTTTACGCAGAACATAAGCATAGCTTATTAGTTATTCTTGCCGGTATGGATGCGGCAGGAAAAGATGGTACTGTACGAAATGTGTTTTCCTGCATGAACCCAATGGGTATAAATGTTAAAGCATTTAAAGTCCCTACCGAAGAAGAACTTGATTATGATTTTTTGTGGAGGGTACATAAACACACTCCTGCAAAAGGCATGATACAGATATTTAACCGTTCACATTATGAGGATATTCTTGTGCCAACAGTACATAAAACGATGGATACTGAAATAATAGAACGCCGTTACAAAATAATAAATGGATTTGAGAAGAGCCTGGTAGATTCAGGAACGGTTATACTAAAGTTCTTTCTTAATATTTCTAAAGAAGAACAAAAAGAAAGAATTGCTGAGAGGCTTGAGGATAAGAAAAAAATGTGGAAATATGACCCTGCTGATAAACGAGAAGCAAACAAGTGGGATGATTATATGAAAGTGTATGAAAGAATTTTTGAAGAATGTAGCCCTAAAATTCCCTGGACTATTGTACCGGCAGATCATAAATGGTACCGTAATTATCTTATTGCAAAAGAAATGGTAAGTACGTTAAAGGATTTAAAGATGAAGTTTCCGGGTTAATCTATAATTATCAGCTATCTTTACAGTATGCAAGAAGTATGGTCTCAAATACCGCCCGACCTTTTAAAGTTTCTCCTGGTCGTGGTCTTTTCCCTGCTTATAGGTCTTGAGCAGCGCAGGCACTATATAGAAGACGCGCCTGAAACTATTTTTGGCACCGACCGTACCTTTACCCTTATTGGTATTGCAGGGTACATATTGTATATAATCAGCCCGCAAACCCTTTTGCCATTTATCATTGGTGCCGTAGTTATAGGTTGGCTTTTGGCCGTATACTATTACAATAAAATAAGTATTAATAAGCTGTTCGGAATGACATCGCTTATTACTGCTCTTATTACATATAGCCTTGCGCCATTGCTATATACACAGCCTAAGGCCCTGGTACTTCTTATTGTGGTAGTGATACTTGTGGTTACTGAAATAAAAGAAGGATTAAGGAAGCTTACTACCAAATTCGGCAGCGATGAGTTTATTTCACTGGCTAAATTCCTAGTACTGGCGGGTGTCATTTTACCATTACTCCCCGATGAGCCAATATCAGCGGCAATTAATATTTCTCCCTATAAATTCTGGCTGGCTATTGTGGTGGTATCAAGCATTTCGTATTTAAGTTACTTGTTGCGTAAGTTTGTTTTTCCCGATACAGGTATATTGCTTACAGGTGTTTTAGGCGGTCTTTACAGCAGTACTGCCACCACTGTTATTCTTGCACGTAAAAGCAAAGAGGATGTCGATGGTAACCGCATAATAGGCGCCATGTTCCTTGCTCTTACTATGATGTACCTGCGCATATTTTTACTCGCTTTCTTTTTTAATAAGGATATAGCTATGGCCCTATTGCCAAAGTTTATAGCATTGACAATTATCAGTGCATTAATAGCTCTGTATTTTAGTAAAATAAGAAAGGCAGAGGCGGTTATACAAAATGAAAAACTTGATGCTTCAACGCATCAGAATCCTTTAGAATTTAAGACTGCCTTATTGTTCGGTGTACTATTTATTGTTTTCGCTATAGTTACCCAATATGTTATTAAAAGCTACGGTGCTCGCGGTGTTAATTCACTTGCATTTGTAGTAGGGGTTACCGATATCGATCCTTTTATAATTAACCTTTTCCAGGGTAAATGGGATATTACGGCAAGTATAATAAGTGTTGCGGTACTTAATGCTATTACCAGTAATAACATTCTTAAACTTATCTATGCCCTTTCGCTATCTAAAAAAACGCTACGCAAAGAACTTATAATAAGTTTTGGGGTGATTATTACTGCAGGTATTATAGTTGCCTTTATTTAATCAAATCAGGTTTCGTGAAATCTTTACATTTGCTACCTCAAACAAAATCTCATGACAATTGACCTGAGAAGCGATACAGTAACCCGCCCCACGCCTGAAATGTTGAAATATATGTTCAATGCAAAGGTGGGCGATGATGTGTTTAAAGAAGACCCTACTGTAAATGAATTAGAAGCTAAAGCGGCTGCCATTTTTGGTAAGGAAGCGGGATTATATTGTCCATCGGGTACAATGACCAACCAGATAGCTATAAAAGTTCATACCCAGCCCGGAGATGAGTTGTTGTGCGATGTTACGGCACACGTATATAATTACGAGGGTGGGGGAATTGCATTTACATCGGGCGTGCAACCTAAGTTAATTAATGGAGACAGGGGAAGATTTACGGCTTTACAAGTGAAAGAAAGCTTGCATCCTGATGCCGATTGGCTGCCGCATACAAAATTGGTTGTGGTAGAGAATACAAGTAATAAAGGCGGAGGCAGCTATTACAAATTGCAAAATGTAAAAGATATTGCCGAAGTGTGCCATGCCAATAAAATCAATTTGCACATGGATGGTGCTCGTATTTTCAATGCGCTTACTGAGACAGGCGAAGGCCCGCTTGATTATGGTAAAATATGCGATTCCATTTCTATATGTTTATCAAAGGGATTAGGAGCGCCTGTAGGGTCTGTATTGCTCGGCAGTAAAGATTTTATTTACAAATCAAGGAGAATAAGAAAACTTTTAGGAGGAGGAATGCGACAAGCCGGTTACCTTGCTGCGGCTGGTATTTATGCATTGGATAATCATATAAAGCGTTTAAAAGAAGACCATAAACGTGCGAGGCACTTGGGGAATTTGCTTGCCACCAAAAGCTATATAGAGGAAGTGCTTCCTGTTGATACTAACGTGGTTATTTTTAAGTTAAACAACCAGATGCAAGCGGAAAAATTTATTGAAACATTGGCAAAAGAAAACATAATGGTTTCGCAAATGGGCACTCAATTGGTGCGTATGGTTACGCACCTCGATTTTACTGATGAAATGCTGGAAGTAACGGAAAAAGTATTAAAGAAAATATAAGTATGCCATATCACTTTTATAATTCAGAGGTCACTAATATTATTGATGAATCGCACAATACAAAGCGGTTTTT
>Ga0206835_1110_pt2 | contig 28545 bp, 26 predicted proteins | sample Alteio_BWOrgCont_31_FD_152853 | JGI IMG/M metagenome (GOLD analysis project Ga0206835, IMG submission 152853) | Enriched cells from forest soil in Barre Woods Harvard Forest LTER site, Petersham, Massachusetts, United States -... | ecosystem: Environmental > Terrestrial > Soil > Temperate forest >...
GAAACAAATAAATTAGACGAAAAAGGTGTGGCCGTTGCACAAGACTTTCAATATGACTCTTCTAATAATTCCGATTTTTTAACTATTGAACAAATCCGTGAAATGAATAGGATGAAATTATAATGGGATTTCTGTTACTCAGTCTTCTTATTGTGTTTATTTACACACGTGCATTAATTTATTTAAGTAATGCGTATGCAAAGCGTCATTTAATGCAAGCGCCACATTTACGCGGCACGCATACCCAATCTATACCCAGGGGTGTTGGCTTGGCTGTTGTCATAGTATGTTTAATTACGCTTTCAGCATTTGGTGTCGAGCATGTATATTTCCAACAAAATTTTGCATTTGCTTTAGTATTGGGCGGCGCTTTAATCGCTTTCATTGGTTTTTTAGATGATCATCAACATGTTTCACCCCATATTCGTTTGCTGGTGCAAGCATTAGGTGTGGGTTTAGTGTTATACCAAATGGGTGGGTTTCCAGAAATTTATATTTTAAATCAAGTGTTTTATGTGGGTTGGATAGGGCATTTGTTCGCTTTTCTAGGCATGATATGGTTAGTGAATTTATATAATTTCATTGATGGTATTGATGGATATGTAGGCATGGAAACGGTGTTTATCAGTTTAAATATAGCGTTAATGGTTTATGTATTAGATTTGTTTAGTTTGACCTGGTTTATGTTGGTATTGGCTGTGAGCATGTTGGCGTTTTTATGTTGGAATTGGCAACCGGCAAAAGTATTTATGGGTGATGTTTGTAGTGGTTTTTTAGGTTTTTTATTTGCATCCCTCATGGCGTATACCGCACGCGATTATACTGTGTCTTTAATCACGTGGTTTATTTTGCTCGCCATACCCATTATTGATGCAAGTTATACATTAGTGGTGCGTTTACTCAAAGGACATTCATACGGTGAATCTCATAACTGCCATGCTTATCATCATGCAGTTGTGCGTTATGGATCGCATCAAGCGGTTGTGTTTAGAGGTTTAGCTATTAATTTATTTTGGCTCGCGCCTTTTGCGTGGGCAGCTTTTATTTGGCCAGAATATGATGTGTATTTGTTTGCAGTTGCAGTTGCGCCGATATTTTATATAGTGAGTAAATTAGGTGCTGGGCAAGACAATGATTTTTCAAAATTTTTGGCTCCCCGGGACAGGTTCGAACTGCCGACCAAGTGATTAACAGTCACCTGCTCTACCACTGAGCTACCGGGGAATAGCTTGGAAGAGGGTATAATAATATCTTTTTAAACAAAACTCAAACGTTTAATCGCTTCTTTTAAGTTATCCATACTAGTTGCATAAGACAATCTCAAATAACCTGGCATGCCAAAAGCGCTCCCGGGCACTAGCGCGACATGAGCTTTTTCAATGAGAAAACTGGCAAGCTCAACATCATCTTTCATTTGATGCGTTTTGATAAAATCTTCTACTTTAAAAAATGCATAAAAAGCACCTTGTGCAGGCACGCATTTAAAGCCAGGAATGTTATTTATCGCTTCCACAATATAATCATGGCGTTCTTTAAATACTTTAACCATGTCTTTAATTTGACTTTGATCCATATTAAGCGCAGCAACTGAAGCTTTTTGTGCGATAGCACAGGGATTGGAAGTACTTTGTGATTGAATCTTATTCATGGCTTGAATTAAGCTTTCAGGACCTGCAGCATAACCTATACGCCAGCCCGTCATGGCATAAGCTTTAGACATGCCGTTAATAATCACTGTTCTGTCATATAATTGCGGACAGGCATTGAGAATATTGGCAAAGGGGGCATTGCCCCAGAAAATATGTTCATAAATATCATCGCTTGCGATCACAATATTAGGGTGTTGCAATAATACTTCACCTAGCGCTTTTAATTCTTCCAAAGAATAAGTTACGCCTGTTGGATTAGATGGACTGTTTAAAAATACCAAACGTGTTTTAGGCGTAATCGCGCCGGCTAATTGTGCAGGCGTTATTTTAAAATCTTGAGAAATATCAGCATGAATAAATACAGGCTCAGCATCCGCAAGACGCGCAAATTCTGGATAAGAAACCCAATAAGGCGCAGCGACGATGACTTCATCACCGGCATTGAGTAGAGCCTGAGTCAAATTATATAAACTATGTTTAGCGCCCACAGAGACCAAAATTTGTTTAGGCGTATAATCAAGCTCATTATCCCGTTTAAATTTTGCAATAATGGCCTGCTTTAATTCAGGGATGCCATCGACAGGCGTATATTTAGTAAAGCCTTCATTGATTGCAGCAATGGCTGCATTTTTAGCAATTTCAGGCGTATCAAAATCAGGCTCACCCAATCCTAAATCAATCATATCAACACCTTGCGCCCGCATTTGCGCAGCTTTTGCCGCGACCGCTAAAGTTGCAGAAGGTTTAACACGCAAAGTCCTGTCAGCTAATTGTATGGCCATGAATAAGCTCCTTTAACAAATAAGAATAAAATACCGGGTATTATATAGGAAAAGACGGAAGATGGCTTAGCAAAATAGACTAAATTTTGCAGTCATATCCCTGCGGGTTGTTTCAAAAATAATGCCAGTGCGCCCATGCCCAATCCTATTATTGTAAGATTAGCGAGCATAATGGTGACCATTACCCTATAAACAAAAGGCCTTAATGCATCTATTTTTGCCTCTAAACGATGTTCAACAGCTTTAATTTCAGCACGTAACTCATGTGCCATTGTTTGCATCTCAACGCGTACATTTTTGAACTCGTTTTGCATTTCATTGCGTAGATCTTTTAAATCTTCGCGCGTTGCCACTTGCGATACAATAGCTTCTGTCGCCATCATTTGTGCCTTATTCAGCCCTTCAGCTTCTCTTTGATTAAAACCGGCTTGGGTTAATAGTTTAACATATTCCAACGTATTAATAAGCGCGTGAGCCATAATTCATCCCTGCATAATGATAATAGCAGCTATTTTAAATCATATAAATTTAAAAAACAAATATATTATTGGATCATTCATGATCTAAACAGGAAATTTTTTTCAAAATAAAGGTTTGAATTAAAGAAGTGGCAGCATATGGTTTTTTATAGGATAATGCGCCTATGTCTAGCGAAGTATTCCATCTTAAATCCAAATTTCAACCTGCGGGTGATCAAGTTCAGGCGATTAAGACCTTAACCGAAGGCTTAAATGATGGTCTTGCCAAACAAATCTTATTAGGCGTGACGGGGTCAGGGAAGACTTTTACTATCGCCCACGTGATTCAGGAAATACAACGACCCACTTTAATTTTGGCGCCGAATAAAACTTTGGCCGCTCAATTGTATGGGGAGATGAAAGATTTTTTTCCTGACAATGCCGTGGAATATTTTGTGTCTTATTATGATTATTATCAACCAGAAGCTTACGTACCCGCATCGGATACTTATATTGCTAAAGATTCATCGATTAACGAACATATAGAACAAATGCGATTGTCAGCCACTAAAGCTTTGCTTGAGCGCAAAGACGCCATTATAGTTGCGAGTGTGTCAGCGATTTATGGTTTGGGCGATCCACAAGCTTATTTAAGTATGGTGTTGCATTTAGATAGGGGCGATAAACTCGATCAACGTATGTTATTAAAACGTTTAGCGCAGTTACAGTATGCGCGTAATGATGTTACGTTAGTGCGTGCCACTTATCGCGTACACGGTGATGTCATTGATGTATATCCCGCGGAATCAGATAAAGAAGCGGTGCGTATCGAATTATTTGACGATGAAATTGAAAATTTAAGTTACTTTGATCCATTGACCGGCGAAATTTTACAACGTATTCCGCGGGTCACTATTTATCCTAAAACTCATTATGTCACGCCGCAAGAAACTTTATTAAAAGCCGTAGATGACATTCGTATCGAATTAAAACAACGTTTAAACATTTTAAATGAACAAAATAAGTTGGTCGAAGCGCAGCGTCTTGAGCAGCGGACGCAGTATGATATAGAAATGATTTTGCAATTAGGATTTTGCAGCGGTATTGAAAATTATTCACGCTATTTATCAGGTCGTAATCCAGGCGATGCGCCACCGACTTTATTTGATTATTTACCTAAAGATTCTTTATTAGTGATTGATGAATCACATGTGACCGTACCGCAAATAGGCGCTATGTATAAAGGCGATCGCGCACGTAAGGAAACTTTGGTGACATATGGTTTTCGCTTGCCTTCTGCACTTGATAATCGTCCCATGAAATTTGATGAATTTGAATTACGTTCGCCACAAACGATTTATGTATCTGCAACGCCAGGTCCTTATGAATTTGATCATGCGGACGCGATTGCCGAACAAGTGGTAAGACCTACGGGACTTATTGATCCAGAGATTGAAATAAAACCCATTAAATCACAAGTCGATGATGTGCTCTCAGAAGCACGTCTACGAATCGCGCGTAATGAACGTGTTTTAGTGACCACTTTAACTAAACGTATGGCAGAAGATTTAACTGAATATTTAGCAGAACATGGTTTAAAAGTGCGTTATTTACATTCTGATATAGACACCGTTGAGCGCATGGAAATATTACGTGATTTACGTTTAGGAAAATTTGACGTGCTGGTCGGGATTAATTTATTACGCGAAGGTTTGGATTTACCGGAAGTTTCTCTTGTTACTATTTTAGATGCTGATAAAGAAGGTTTTCTAAGATCAGAACGATCGCTTATTCAAACCATAGGTCGCGCTGCACGTCATATTAATGGCAAAGTTATTTTATATGCAGATACCATTACCAAATCCATGCGTGCTGCGATTGATGAAACAGATAGACGGCGTGCAAAACAAGTTGCGCATAATCTTGCACATGGGATTACCCCAAAATCAATTGAAAAAGCCGTGCATGATGTCATGGAAGGTGCGCGTTTTGTAGTATCAAAAGATCAGCAACAATTAAATTATTCATATGAATATTCAAAAATGAATACTAAACAAATCAATAAAGCCTTAAAAGAATTAGAAGCGACCATGTTAAAACATGCGCAAAATTTAGAATTCGAGCAGGCCGCAAAAGTGCGTGATGAAATTTCAAAAGTTAAAGAAGAATTTATTGAGATAATATAGCTTTAAGCCAAGTCGCATTATTATTTAAAGCCGGAATTAATGTGAGCTCCACGCCGCCTAAATCAAGCCAAGTGTTACGCCCGCGAATGCCAATTTCTTCTAAAGTTTCTAAACAATCCGTTACAAATGATGGGCAGGTGATAGCGATACGCTTAATACCTTGCGCAGCTAATTCTGCTAACACTTTCTCAGTGTAAGGCTGCGTCCAAGTTAAACGTCCTAAACGTGATTGAAAACAAGTTAAAGTTTTTATTTCTTTAAGCGCAAGTTGTTCAGTAATTAATTTTGAAGTCTCATAACATTGCGCGCGATAGCAATAACGATTTTTTTCTTGAATGTTTGGACAAGGGTTGTTAGTACAACTTTTACAAATATCGCCTGAAGTTTTGTACAATTGTCGCATCGGTAAGCCGTGATAACTGAATAAAAGATATTCAGGTTTAACCGCATCCAGTGTATTTTGAATATTCTCGCTCATGGCTTTTATATAAGCGGGATGATTGAAAAAATCTTTTATTTGATGGTGAGCCGAGCTCACTTTATCTAAAATCGATTGAGTAACTGCCGAAGAATATTGTGGAAATAATGGTAATACGATTATTTGACCGCAATCTTTTAGTTCACCCATTGCATCTGCAATACTAGGCTCCCCATAATTCATGCCTAAACTAACAATATAATCCGCTCCCAAAGCTTGTTGTAAATTGTCTTTCAACGCTAAGCTGTTTACCAGTAGAGGAGATCCCTGTTCAGTCCAAATTTGTTGATAAGCATGCGCAGATTTTTTTGCGCGAAAAGGCGTGATTAAGCCGCGGACTAATAATGTTCGCCAAGGATTGGGAATATCGATAACTTTTGGATCGGTTAAAAATTCATTTAAATAACGTTTTACACTTGTAGCATTAGATGCGCTAGGTGTGCCAAGGTTAATTAATAATATGCCAGTATGGGTGTTCATATGTCACTTAATTTAACATATAAGCCATTGTGCCTAATATAATACCCGTAAAAGTTAAGTTAGTGATTACAATATTAATAAATAGCTGATGCATATCTTTACGTAAATCATCACGAATTTGATGCATTTCATTGCGTAGATTAGCAGTCATGATAATTAAATCATTCTGCGTTGCGGTATGTGTTAATAAGGATTGAGAGACCATCATTTGAGCCTCGCTTAGCCCTTCAGCTTGTTTTTGATTAAAATCTGCTTTGATTAATAGTTTAACATATTCTAATGTATTGAAAAGTGCTTTTGCCATGATTCGTCCCTGCAATTATGCGCGATTTGAAAGTGTTTGTGTTTATGGTATTCTACACCCTGCGGTTCTTTGTGGTCCCCTTGCGACGTTAGGCTGTTAACCCTGTCAGGTCCGGAAGGAAGCAGCAGTCGCAGCTGAAAGGGTGCAAGGTTAGGCGATGAAGAGCCGCTTTCTATATTTTTCCATCCTGTTATAATCTTTCCATGAGTTACCAAGTCTTGGCCCGCAAATGGCGGCCGCAAACATTTACCGAAATGGTCGGGCAAAATCATGTGTTACGTGCACTGATAAATGCTATTGATGCAAAACAATTGCATCATGCTTATTTATTTACGGGTACGCGCGGCGTGGGAAAAACTACTATTGCCCGTGTTTTAGCTAAATGTCTTAATTGTGAAACAGGGATTACGTCTAAACCTTGTGGCACCTGTAGTGCATGTATCGATATTCGTGATGGTAAGTTTGTCGATCTCATTGAAGTGGATGCAGCCTCGCGTACGAAAGTTGAACAAACTCGCGATTTGCTTGAAAATGTAGCCTATGCGCCCACGCGTGGTCGTTTTAAAATTTATTTAATCGATGAAGTGCATATGTTATCTACCCATAGTTTTAATGCCTTGTTAAAAACTTTGGAAGAGCCACCAGAACATGTTAAGTTTTTATTGGCAACGACTGATCCTGATCGTTTACCGATGACGGTATTATCGCGTTGTTTACATTTTCATTTAAAAAACATGCCTGTTGCCACGATTAGTACGCAGCTTGCGCATATTTTAACACATGAAAAAATAACCTTTGAAGCACCTGCTTTAGATTTAATATCACAAGCGGCAGAAGGCAGTATGCGTGATGCTTTAAGTATACTCGATCAAGCCATTGCTTATGGTGCAGGTACGGTTAACACTATTATGGTGCGTGAATTATTAGGCCATATTAATCCCGAAGCGGTGTTACGACTATTGCAAGCGCTGCAGCAGCAACAAGGTGATGTTTTATTAGTAACATTACAGGAATTAGTGACAGTCGGTGCTGAGCCACAAGTGATTTTAGATGAACTGATTCAAACTTTTCATAAAATAGCAGTGATGCAGTTAGTGCCGGAACGTTTAGATGTGACGCTACAAACTTTTGCCCAGCATTTTTCGCCACAAGACGTGCAATTATTTTATCAAATTGCTGTAAACGGTCGTCGTGATTTACCTTGGATGGCAAATCCGCGTTTAGGTTTGGAAATGATTTTATTGAGAATGTTGGCGTTTGCGCCGGTGTTGCCCGCGGCCTTAACAAGAGTTGAAAGTAAAGAGGTCGAAAATAAAGGGGGAGATAATTGGGCGCACATTGCGCCGCAATTAAATTTAACAGGTCTTGCGATGGCGCTGGCTTCACATTGTGTTTTAAAATCTATGGATGAACATCAAGTACAATTAGCACTTGCGCCGCAACATGCGCCATTACTTAATCATTCTTCTACACAACGTTTGCAAGAAGCCTTAAGTGCGTATTTAACTAGAAAAGTATCTGTTAAAATTAGTTTAGAAGAGACAGGCATAGAGACGCCCGCTTTACAAAAAGCGCAACAACAACAACAAGCAAAGCAGGCAGCAGAACATGACATTAAGACCGATCCACATGTTCAGGCCATGATGGAACGTTTAGGGGCAAGTATTGTTGAGCTTGACGCCAAGTCGACTTTAAGTTAATCTGCTTAAACAGCAACCTACAAAAGAGGAACAAGACCATGAGTGAACCCGATTTTCAAAAAATTATGCAGCAAGCGCAAAAAATGCAGTCCAATATTCAAAAAGCCCAAGAAGAAATCATTGCGCTGACCGTAGTGGGTCAAGCAGGCGGTGGTTTGGTTAAAATTAAAATGAATGGCCGTCATGATGTATTGCGTGTATTTGTAGCCCATCATTTAATTGGTTTGAAAGATCCCAATAAAGAAGAGGAAGAAGGCGGTGGCGATGAAGGTAGCGGCACAGTCGATAAAAGCATGCTAGAAGATTTAATTGCTGCTGCAGTCAATGATGCAGTACGCAAAGTTGAAACGGCTTCTCGTGAAAAAATGACAGGGTTAATGAGCGGTCTTAATTTACCTCCCGAAATGATGCCTTTTGGCGGTGAAAACAGATAATAAATGAGTTTAAGCCCACTGATACAACAACTGATTCAATCCTTACGCTGTTTACCTGGCGTAGGGGCTAAATCAGCGCAACGTATGGCTTTTTATTTGTTAGAACGTGATCAAAATGGTGCTCGCATCCTGAGTCAAACTTTATTAACAGCCATTGAAAAAGTGGGATATTGTGAACAATGCCGTATGTTGAGTGAGACCTCAACGTGCGCCATCTGTAATAATCAAAAACGTGATGAAAGTCAGCTGTGTATTGTTGAATCACCCGCTGATGTTTTAGCCATAGAACAATCAGGTCAATATCGTGGTTATTATTTTGTGCTTAAAGGTCATTTATCACCACTTGATGGTATTGGACCGGAAGATATTGGCCTTGATTTATTATTAAAGCGCCTCCAAATTACCCCTGTTAAAGAAGTGATTTTAGCCACTAATACTACGGTTGAAGGTGGTGCAACCGCGCATTATATTGCGCAATTGATTAAACCCAGCGGTATTACCGTGAGTCGTATTGCCCATGGCGTGCCGATGGGTGGTGAATTGGAATATGTCGATGGTCATACTTTAGTACAAGCCTTAAATGGGCGAACATTAGTTACATAGGAGTTTTGTATGGTAGTTGCAGCTTCAAGCCAAACCTTAAATTTTCAAGCAGAAGTCAAAGAAGTATTGCAGTTAATGATTCATTCGTTATACAGCAATAAAGAAATATTTTTACGTGAGCTCATTTCCAATGCATCGGATGCGCTCGATAAATTACGCTTTGGCGCACTTGAAGACGCCGGTCTTGCGCAAAAAAATCAAGATTTAAAAATCCATGTTGATTTTGATAAAGATAAGCGCACCATTACAGTATCAGATAATGGTATAGGCATGACGCATGATGAAGTCATCAGTAATTTAGGCACGATAGCCAAATCAGGTACGCGTGAATTTTTAAAAAATTTAAGTGGTGATCAAGTAAAGGATGCTAAATTAATCGGTCAATTTGGTGTAGGTTTTTATTCGACATTTATTATTGCAGATAAGGTTACTGTGTTAACCCGTCATGCGGGCAGCGATGAAGCGGTATTATGGGAGTCCGATGGCCAAGGTACATATACGATAAAAGATACACAAAAAGATGAACATGGCACACAAGTGACCTTACACCTTAAAGAAGGTGAAGATGAATTTTTAAGTGAATACAGTTTGCAAAATATTATCAGCAAATACTCTGATCACATTTCATTTCCTGTGTTAATGCTAAAAGACGGAAAATATGAAACTGTAAATAAAGCCACAGCACTGTGGACTTGCAATAAATCAGAAATCAGTGAGGCTGATTATCAGGGTTTTTATAAACACATCTCTCATGATTTCAATGATGCGCTTGCATGGACACATAATCATGTTGAAGGGTCAACATCCTATATTAATTTGCTGTATATCCCCAGTCAGGCACCCTTTGACTTATTTAATCGAGATTATCGACGGGGTATTAAACTTTACGTGCAACGGGTGTTCATTATGGATGAAGCTGAAAACTTTATGCCACATTATTTACGTTTTGTTCGCGGTGTTATTGACTCCAGTGATCTGCCTTTAAATGTTTCTCGTGAAATTTTGCAAAGCAATAAAGTAGTGGAAACGATTCGCAAAGGTTCAGTAAAGAAAATTCTGAATTTACTCGAGGATTTGGCAAAAAATAAGGCTGAAAAATATCAACAATTTTGGGATGCCTTTGGAGAAGTATTTAAAGAAGGCACAGGAGAGGATTTTGCTAATAAAGATCAAATCGCGCAATTATTAAGATTTGCAAGCACACATGATGTCAATGCTGGGCAAATTGTATCATTGAATGATTATATTAATCGTATGCCTTCTGAACAAAAACACATATATTATGTGACAGCTGATACCCTGGCTGCCGCAAAAAGCAGTCCGCACTTAGAAATTTTTGCTAAGAAAAATATTGAAGTTTTGCTATTGCATCATCGTGTTGATGAATGGATGGTGTCACACTTGACTGAGTTCCAAGATAAAACTTTGCAAGCAATTACCAAAGGTGAATTGGATTTAGGTGATGTGGAGAATCCTGAAGTTGATAAATCATTTACTGATTTAACCGCAAAATTCAAAGAACTATTAGCAAATGAAGTAAAAGATGTAAGAACAACACATCGCTTAACCGAATCACCTGCTTGTTTGGTGAGTGATAACTTTGATATGGGCAGGCAAATGCAAAAAATGTTAGAAGCCGCAGGTCAAGCAGTGCCGATCGCTAAACCAATTTTGGAGCTAAATCCATATCACCCATTGATAGAAAAGTTGCATCAAGATTTAAATCAGCCACAATTAATAGATTGGGCGCATTTATTGTTGGATCAAGCCATATTAGCAGAAGGTGGACAATTATCAGATCCAGCATTATTTGTAAAAAGAATGAATAAATTATTGATCTAGTTGCCTCGCCCCCCTGGGGGAGAGGCCGGCGCTTCGCCGGGTGAGGGGGAAGATATACAGCATGGAAAAAATCTGGCTAAAAAGCTATCCAAAGCATATTCCCCCAACTATAGACATTCCAACTGATATTACCCTAGTTGATTTATTTAACGAAGCGTGCCAACAATATTTACAAAGCACAGCCTACAGCTCATTCAATACAAATTTATCCTATCAACAACTCGCAAAACAAACGAGTATTATCGCCGCCTATTTCCAACAAAAACTCAATTTAAAACCAGGCGATCGCATAGCAGTTATGATTCCTAATTTATTACAGTTTCCCTTAGTATTCTTTGGCGCGCTGCGTGCAGGTTTAGTCGTTGTACCTGTAAACCCCATGTACACACCACGTGAATTATTATTACAGTTAAAAGATGCGGATGTATCTGCAATTGTAGTCTTAGAACAAATGGCCTATAAATTGGAACCCGTACTGGCAGAAATTCAGATTAAACATATAATCGTCACCCAGTTCCAAGATAGTTTAACAGGTATTAAACAGATATTTTTTAAATTTTATTTTAAATTTTTTAACAAAACAAAAAAATATAATTTAAAAAATATAATTTTTCTAAAAGATATTTTAGTGCAAGCGTTAACGCTTAATCCTGTTCATATAAAATCAGAAGACTTAGCTTTAATACAATATACCGGTGGCACCACAGGTTTGCCTCGCGGGGTCATGTTAACGCATCATAATATAGCCGCAAATGTACTGCAAACCAAAGTTTGGGTTGAACAATATATCAATACAGCAAAAGAAAAGCATGTGCTTGCACCTCTACCCATGTATCATATTTTTTCGCTGATGGCGAATAATATTTTATTGTTACATATGGGATTTGAAAATATTTTAATTGTTGACCCAAGACGTATCGGTGCGCTCATTAAAATTTTGCGTAAAACTCCACTGGTATTAATGACAGGCGTTAATACATTATATAATGCATTACTCCAACATCCCCAATTCAAAACTTTAGATTTTAGCGAGCAAAAAGTGTCATTAGCAGGCGGTATGGCTTTGCAACAAGCAACAGCAGTCGAATGGCAAAAAGTCACTGGCAAAACTTTAATTGAGGCTTATGGTTTAACGGAAAGTTCGCCGGCAGCAATTATCAATCCACTTGATCTGGTTGAATATAACGGTGCAATGGGCTTGCCGCTGCCTAATATGGATATTCAAATTTGTGACGATCAAGGACAAGCACTAGGTATTAATCAAGTAGGGGAATTATGGCTAAAAGGCCCACAAATTACCCAAGGTTATTGGAAAAATCCAACTGAGACCAAAAACAATATTGAAAATGGCTGGTTAAAAACAGGTGACTTAGTCAAAATGGATGCGCATGGCTTTGTTTATTTCGTGGATCGCAAAAAAAATATGTTAGTGATTTCAGGTTTTAATGTTTATCCTACAGAAATAGAAAATGTAATTTGCTCGCATCCCATGGTCGCAAATGCCGCAGTGATTGGCATTCCAGATCCGATACATGGTCAAAAAATAAAATGTTTTGTGATTAAAAAAGATAAAAATTTAACGGAACAAATGTTACGTGATTATTTGCATCAACAACTGACCGGCTATAAACGTCCCGAAATAATTGAATTTTGTGATACCTTACCTTTAAATACAGTAGGCAAAGTATTGCATAGAGAGTTAAAATAAAACATGAAAATAAAACACAGTCAAATATCAATTACCCGTAAACTGCTTAATCGTGTATTCATTGTATACTTATTGTTGACTGTATTAATGACTTCACATGAAATGTATACTGAATATGTGCAAGAGCGCTCAGAGCTCACTGATAATTTTGTGACACTTGAGAAATTTATTGGTCCGGCTTTATCTGATGCGGTCACGGCAAAAAGCGAAAAGCGTATTAATTTTATTATGCAAGGTGTATTACGAGGACCTGCAATAGTGGGTTTTAAAGTCGAGCCTAGAGGGGACTACAAAGCATTCACTTTAGGTGATGTAACACCCGATCAAAAAACAATTTTGCATGAAAAATTAGCACGCTATCCTAAAGCCCATTGGTTCGCTGCCTTTGCAAAGCCCATTCCACGCGTTTTTATACTTTTCAATAAAGAAGGTACTACACCATTAGCTGATATTACTGTGTATACAAATCGTTCTATTATTGTTGCCAGATTTTTTAAATTATACGCTTTGATCTTTTTTAATGAATTAATTAAAGCGATATTGTTATGGTTTTTTATTCTTTGGGTGGGCCGTAAAATTTTAAGCAAACCCCTTGAAAAATTAACGAAAGCCACGCTTGAAATGGCACAAGGCAATCGTCAAAAAGTGACACTCAAAAAACACAGTGGTAAATCGACAGAACTCGATATTCTAGCGGATTCATTTAATAGCATGGTCGATAAAATTGAAGCAGCACAAACTGGATTATTACACACCAAACGTCACTTAGCCGACATTATTGATGCAATGCCTTCTGCATTATTGGCTATCACTATTGAAGGCGTGGTCACCGATTGTAATTTACAAGCGCAAAAAATGACACAAATTGATAGAAAAAAAGCAATAGGTATGCTTTATACTGATTTACTGCCTTTATTAAAAAATTATCAAGATGTATTAGTGCGGGTCATTGCGCAAAATCAAGCTGAAAAACTTCAGAATATTTTAATTCAGGAAAAAACGGGACGCCGTTATTTAGACATTATTTTATATCCTTTATTAGATGAAGATCCACCTGGCATCGTCATACGTTTAGACGATATGACGAGTCAAGTGAAGATTCAAGAGAAATTATTAAAGCAAGAAAAATTACAATCGACTTTAAAATTGGCCGCAGGGATTGCGCATGAAATTAATAATCCATTAGGTGCAGTATTGCAAGGTGTGCAAACAGTTAAACGTAGATTAGGTACTGAGTTGCCACAAAATATTGAGTTGGCTGCCAGCTTGCAACTGGATTTAGAAAAATTAAAGCAATATTGCGTTGAGCGTGATATTTTTAAATTTTTAGAAAGTATACAATTATCCGGTGAGCAAGCGGCAAAAGTGATCGCCACATTACTTGATTTTACCCCGCGGGCTGAAGTTAATTATCAGCCTTATAGTTTAGAAAAAATTATTGATCGTGCACTCAGTCATTTGCCCCAAGATCCGTTATTAAGAAAAACTCAAATTCTAAATCTTGTCCATGTCGATAAACAGTACACGTCTGATTTACCGGATATTAAATGTCAACCTTTAGAAATTGAACGCGTACTCATTGGTATTTTAAAAAATGCAGTTCAAGCAACCGAAGTCACTCAAAATGAGCGCCCCCCGGAAGTGATTATTCGCACCTATATGGAAAATGGCTGGGTCGGTATTGATATTGAAGATAATGGGATTGGAATGAATGATGAAGAAAAATCGCATTTATTTGAATTATTTTTTACGACCAAAGGAGTCGGCATTGGTACCGGATTGGATTTAGCCATGGCTTATCATATTATCAAAGTATCTCATCAAGGTAAGATCAGTGTGGTGAGTATTAGAGGGCAAGGAACTAAAGTGACTATTCAATTTCCACAGGTTTTGGTGAAAGAGTGAGCTTTGACAGGTGCCTAATAGTTGCTATTATTAAGTTATAATAATAAATTTATAAAGGGGTTACCTATAATGAAACATGAGCAACAGCACGAATTTCAAAAAGAGATTGACGATTTAAAGAATAATATCATAGACTTAAAACAACTATGCCTTAAAAAAATTACCCGTACTGCCGATAAAGTACCTGAAGCCATTCAAAAGGGTGAGGAACGTCTTGTACAACAGGTTGAAGAAAACCCCATACAAAGCGTAGGTTTTGCAGCTTTAATAGGATTTGTTTTAGGTGCATTATTTACTAGCAAAATTAAATAACAAGGTTGTTATGAACGAGTTACGCACGCTGCCAAAAGATTATGCAATATTAATAATTTTGGCAGTGACGCTCGCTATTATTTTGGTGATCTCCATCGGTTTTTTATTAGTCGGTGGGGTGAGTGCTTATTTGTATATCCATAATTTTCCACTTTCAACCATAGTGACATATGCAGTGTTGTCATGGATTATTTATATCTTACTACTCGTATGTTTACTGTATCGCAGTAAAAGTCGCATTAAACAAAAGCAAGATTATCTCGTACATATTGTGAAAACAGAATTAATGGCGACTATGGCTTTGCGGAGTGTCAATGTAATGTTACGCAAATGGCAGCGTAAACATGAAGGAACCTAGTCAACAAAAAAAACTCTTTCCTCTTACCATTGCCGCGCTGGGTATTGTCTATGGTGACATTGGTACTAGCGTGTTGTATGCGATGCGTCAATCTTTGCAAGGTATTGCCGTCAGTCCTGAGAATGTATTGGGTGTCTTATCTCTCATATTCTGGGCTTTAATATTAATTGTTTCCATTAAATATTTATGCTTTATTTTGCGCGCTGATAATGACGGTGAAGGTGGAGTATTAGCTTTATATGCCTTATTGAAATCCTCTGGCAAACAGCATGGTCGATTATTTTTTCTGCTGGGCGTTGCAGGCACTGGCCTTTTATTAGGTGATGGCATGTTAACCCCTGCTATTTCAGTGATGAGTGCGGTGGAAGGTTTGCATGTGATCACGCCTTCATTTTCACATTTGGTATTACCTTTGACCTTGGTATTATTGGTTGGCTTATTTTTTATTCAACATGTGGGCACGGGTAAAATTGGCCATTATTTTGGTCCCATTATTTTAGTGTGGTTTATCACCTTAGGTATATTAGGATTAAGCCACATTCTACAAAATCCAACAGTAATATCTGCCATCAATCCCTATTACGCTTTACAATTTTTTGTGAATAATGGTTGGACGGGATATGCCTTATTAGGTGGTGTGTTTTTGGTGGTTACAGGCGGGGAAGCCTTATATGCAGATTTAGGTCATTTTGGAAAAAAACCTATACGAATGAGCTGGTTTTTTGTGGCACTGCCGGCACTATTATTAAATTATTTTGGCCAAGGTGCGCATTTATTGCAAAATCCCAGCGCGATTGAAAATCCTTTTTATGCCCTTGCGCCTTCATGGTTTGAATATCCATTACTTATTTTGGCGACTATGGCAACAATCATTGCTTCACAAGCCGTGATTTCCGCGATATTTTCGCTGACACGTCAAGCCATATTATTAGATTTATATCCACGGATTCCCATTATTCAAACTTCGAATACTGAATTTGGTCAAGTGTATGCACCGCAAATGAATATTGTATTAGCAATAGGCACCATTGCTCTCGTTGTTATTTTTGGGAGTAGTAGTGCGCTAGCGAACGCTTATGGTATTGCTGTTAACTTGGTTATGCTAGGCGTCACCTTAATGGTAATGCGTTTAGCATATCAATATTGGAAATGGCCTTTAATAAAAGTGTTTGCAGTGTTTTCAATATTTCTCCTCATTGAGGTTGCGTTTTTAGGCGCTAATCTACAAAAAATTAATAATGGCGGATGGATGCCTTTGCTATTGGCGTTAGCTGCGATGTTTATTATGATCACATGGTATCAAGGCATGCAATATTTGCGTCGAGATTATTATATGGAAAAAGTAAGCCTCATAGACATTATTCAAAATTTTGATCCTAAAGATTTAAATATGCTCAAAAATACAACGTCTATATTTATTACTGATCCCTATGACAATAGCGGTGGCTGCTTTTTACATTATTTAAAATTAAGCCATATGATTCCCGAACATGTGCTGATGTTGAGTGTGTTGGTTGAGCCAAGGCCGATAGTGCCTTTCAGTGAGCGTTATAAACTTATGGCGCTAGGGAAAAATATTTATCGTATTGTTCTACATTATGGATTTACTGAAATAATCAATATACCTGAAGCCTTGGATAAGGCTGATCGTCTGAAAATATTTCCATTTTATTTGGATGTTGAAGAAGCGAATTTTTTAGTGGAAATTACACATATTGTGGTGAGTAAAGATAAGCGTACTTTATTTTTCCATTGGCAGGAACAATTGTTTGCATTTTTAATGCGCAACTCTGTGCTTGATACTGAATTCTTACATCTACCCTATAATCGCACGATTGCGATGGGAACTTATTGCGAGATTTAGCGGGATAAAAATTTCATTCCGAGCAAACAAATCAAAAAAGCACCGCTAGAAGTCATAAAAGCTAAAAGGCTACTCCCTGTGAATCCTAGGACTAAAAATCCCAATCCTGCAATCAATGCAATCAATAATGCATAAGGTAATTGCGTCACCACATGATCAATATGATTTGCACCCGCACCCGTTGCCGATAAAATAGTAGTATCAGAAATAGGTGAGCAATGATCGCCAAACACAGATCCTGCTAAAACGGCTGCAAATGCAGGCATTAATAAGCTAGGATCACTGACCATCACAATATCAGCAGCCAGTGGCAGCATAATGCCAAACGTACCCCAACTGGTACCGGTAGAAAATGCAGTGAGACCTGCGACTAAAAACAATAATAAAGGTAAATAAGCCAAACTTAAATTAATATCATCAATTAAATGTGCAAGATATAAACCTGTATTTAATTCATTGATCACCTGAATAATAGTCCAGGCAAATAATAAAATATAAATTGCAGGCGACATGGCTTTCACACCACTTTTAATGGCAGTGCCGTAATCACCCATTTTTAATTGTTTTTTACAATATAAAATCAACGTCACCAATAAACCAATTGATGCGCCAGTCACAAGCGCCAAGGCGACATCAGTATTTTCCAATAACGTAAAAAAGCTAATGGGGTTATCATTTATATTTAAGTAACCATAAAATAATAATGAAACTACCGTCCCGATAATTAAGGTCACAATCGGAATAATCAAATCATATACAAACCCATTATCATATTCATGCAAGCCTTCAATCGCACCCAAAATGTCGCCTTTACTTTTATCATACAGTTCACCGCCTGACGCGCGATGATAATGTTTTTTCATTGCAAAAATATCCCAACCTAAATAAGCCATAGCTAAGGCCATGAGCAAAGCAAAAATAGGATATAAATTCATGGGAATAATCATAATAAAAGCAGTGAGTGCAGAATAATCAACAATATGATGAGTCACAAGCAAAGCGCTCATAATCCCCATAATATAGGCACCCCAACTTGAAAAGGGACATAACATACAAATACTCGCTGCCACTGAATCCACTAAATAAGCTAATTTAGCCCGCGGCACATGTTGCGCATCCGTTAAAGGCCGCGCAATATTTCCAACCGTTAACGTATTAAAATAATCATCAATAAATAAAAACATGCCTAAAAATACAGTAAACAAACGCGCGCCGCGTTTTGATTTCACATGCAATAATGCCCACTCAGTAAACGCACGCCTACCACCTGAAATAGAAATTAAACAAGCCAGCACACCGAGTAAACATAAAAATAAAATAATTAAAATATTCCACGCATTAAGCTTGCCATCTTCCCAAACTAATAAGGTCACAATAGACAATAAATAAGACAGTGTATTTTGAATATCAAATTGATTAATGAGCACGGCACCTACCAAAATTCCAGCGCCTAAAGAAATCAACACACGATGAGTAATGACAGCCATCACAATGGCCACAAACGGTGGTAATAAAGACCAAGCAGTCCCAGCAAAAGTAAAATGTTCCATGGACGAATATTACATGATTAAAAAGTGGATGTCATGTTTTGCATTCTCTATACAAATGTCTGTAATTTTGTGTACAATATTGGTTGAATAACGAACTTAAGAGAATATTATGTTTACATTTAAAGAAGTATTAGCAATCGGTTTCGTATTATACAATCCAGCAGCAGCTAAAAAGAAAGATGATGATTTTGCAGCAGCTATGGAACGTAGACGGGAATGGGCAGTGGGTAACGCGCAAACGTCTTATCCTGATGTGGCGACAGCAAATTTAATATTTTTATCGCTAATAGTAGCCGCAGCGGCAGGCCGTGGTTTGTATAATTATTTTACTAAAGAAGCTCCGGCGCGGGTTATAAATTCTAATGTTTTTGAGAAGTCTGATGATAATGACAATATTGATAAAAATTTAAACAATAACAGCGTTTCGAAACTAAAATAAATTTTATTTGAAAAATTTTCCCCCTCACCCGGCGAAGACGCCGGCATCGAACCCAAGGGGGCGAGGCGAACAGGCAACGTTGATTAATTCAATGCAATGTTAGTTACTAGATTTTGCTTCGGTTGCATTAAATTCACCGGAATTTGAAAAATCTTTGGGTAAATTTTGTGTGGCATCAATGCCATACTGCCATTCTTTGCCATCTACAGTCATGAGTAACATGGGCTTGCCCTGCCATGGATAATCATATTCGGCATTATAAATACCCACTGCAGTGCAGGTGAGTCCATCACAGTTGACAGCCTTAAAATAGCTACGCATATTTTTGTTAAAATCAACAGGCACATTTTGGTCAGGACTGACAATTGAATCCCAAGTTTTCCCTTGATCAGTACTGATGAGTAGAATAGGAGACGCTTCATGCAGTGTATAATTCTCTCCACCTGCAATACAAATTTCTGATGAACAGCTCACACTTCTTAATTGGTGGGTATAGGTATCATCGGAATTGATAATTTCCCAGGTGATTTCATTGTTATTAATTGTGCCTGTTGCTAAATAGCCTTTACCTTTTTCATCAAAACCTGTGGTAACACAGTGCGTAGACGTGCAGCTCACCTTTTCTAAGGCGTTTATTTGTGCAATTTGTTGATAATCCCAAGTGGCGCCGTTATCATGGCTCACTACTAATAAAGGCTTTAATGAATTTTCTGTGTAATATTGTCCTACTGCAACACACACATTCTGAGCGCAGCTGATATCTTCAAAAAGCGCAGTAGAATGAAAATCATCGGGAAGCTGCTGACTGTCTAGTGTATATTGCCAATTATCCTCTGATATAGTTAAGATCATGGGATAGTCATTATTATTGGCACCATATGTACCCACTACAATACAAGTATTATCTTGACAAGACACGCCACGGAATTGATTACGTCCAGTGGAATCATCTGGTAATTGAGTAGAGTAATTCCATGATAATCCTTCATCGGTACTATAAGATAAAAGGGGTTTTTGATCTCCTGAGTTCGATGTATACGAACCTACAGCAATAAGCATATCGGCTGTAGAACCGATTGAAGCAAAACTGCCGCCAAGCAGATCGTAATTAAAATCAGCTGGCAAGTTTTTGTTACGTTCCATCACATAATCCCAAGTTTGGCCACCATCAGTGCTTCTTGCCATCATTGGAATATTAAGGAAATATGAATAATTAGGATCATAAATACCTGATGCTAAACATGTGTTAGCGCCACAATGGATTTTCTCAAAAATACCGGTGCCGGCTTGGTTATCTTCAGGCGTTTTTTGGCTATCTATGCCATAAACCCACTGATTTTGTTGATAGGAAACCAACATTGGTGAATAGTTATTGTAATATCCCCCAGCAATGATGGGCGCATCTGCTGAATAAACGGGGACACTGGCTAAAAGTAATAAGCTGGATAATGCTAAATGTATGTTTTTCATGATATTTCTATCTTTAAGTGAGTTGAGTTAATGTACTCTATTTGTGATGCCATGTCAACAAAAAATAGGCGTCATTATAGCCATTGACTTTGTTATCAAGAAAACTGACAATAGCGGTTTAGCTTTTATCTTCTAAAGAGGTGGTTATGAGTTTCCCAGTTGATATTGAAAGATTGATTATAGAATATTCTGACTGGTTGCTTAAGTATATTGATAAAGAGCAACCCCTGTTATCTTTACCAGAAATTAGCGCAGCTAAAGTTGCATTGGAGTCTGCAAATCCTAAAACTATGGATTTGCGATTAAAACTGATTAATCTTATTATCTATAGTCCCCCATATCATAATCTTATCAAGCAACCTGTCGTATTAATATTCACTGGTGAAAACCAAAATCAGCAAGCGCGCATTGAATCTTCGCACAATATCAATGATCATCGGGGAATAGATTGCGCTACTTTGAATTTATTACAAAAAGCCACAAAGATTTTTGTCCAAAATTGGATACGTTGTTGTAGAACTGCGGATGATTGGACAGCTATTCAAACAGCAGTGAATGAAATTGATCAAATAGTACAAAACGACATCCGAACTTGGACTACAGAAATTGATCAAAACAAGGAGAATTGGCTTAAAGTTTTCATTCCAAGTAATAACGGTTCACCTGCTGGTGCTACTGTTGGAGCTGCTGCGGGTGTGATTATGGGAGCGCTGGCGCCTCTTATGGCTCAAATGGGTGGGGATGCACAGCAGGCAGAGGGCGATAATTCTTCGGGAATAGTTATGGGTGGTTTCTTGGGTGCGATACTTGGTTATTGTCTAGATAATTATCACGATACGATGAATCAATATGTATACAATCCTGCATGTAATCTAGTCAGTCCATGCTGGAAAAGGCTAAGAGGCACATGGCACTCTTCTCAAACAGAGTATGCTAATACTGATGTAGAGATGCAGCAAGATCTTTTCGGTGAATTGCCGACATTTCCAAGTTTAACTGGATATAGAATTTTCAATTAAATTAAGAGGGTTTTAAGATGGCATTTCCCAAAGAGATTGAAGAGTTGATTGTTGAGTATTCTGATTGGTTAGTGAAGTTTGCTGATCAAAATATGTTTATTTATGGCTCAGCAAAAAGGAGTTTGTGAATGAGTTTATTTACACAAGCATTAAGCATTGCTGCCAAGACCATGGACTCAGATATACCAGAGGAAGCCTTGGCCGGTGTTTTATTTATGGGAACTTTTATGATCATAGGTACGGGATGTTATATATTCTAACTTCCTGAGGTGAATTTTTGGAGAATGTTTATTGCAAATAATCATGTCCTTCTCCCCCAAGGGGGCGAGGCGATGGTTTAGTGGGTTTTGTTTTTTAGTTGGGGGGTAAAATATTTTTTAGAAATTGGCCGGTATAAGAAGCTTTGCATTTTATGACTTCTTCTGGTGTGCCTTCTGCTACTATTGTTCCGCCGCCGTTTCCGCCTTCTGGGCCTAGATCTATAATCCAATCTGCGGTTTTTATTACGTCTAGATTGTGTTCGATCACAACGATAGTATTACCTTTATCACGTAGGCGATGAATAACATCTAATAACATTTGTACGTCGTTAAAATGTAGGCCGGTTGTGGGTTCATCTAGAATATATAAAGTATTGCCAGTGTCGCGTTTGGCGAGTTCTTTTGCAAGTTTTACGCGTTGCGCTTCACCGCCTGAAAGTGTAATCGCACTTTGGCCGAGTTGAATATAACCTAAACCTACATCCATTAGGGTTTGTAATTTTTTCGCTAATAACGGCACTGGAGCGAAAAATTCTAATGCTGTTTCTACGGTCATATTTAGAACATCTAATATAGTCTTACCTTTGTAATGTACTTCTAGCGTTTCGCGATTATAACGTTTCCCTTTACACACATCGCAAGGGACATATATATCAGGTAAAAAATGCATTTCTACTTTAATCATACCGCCGCCTTGGCACGCTTCGCATCTGCCGCCTTTGACATTGAAACTAAATCTACCGATTTGATAACCTCTAGCGCGCGACTCTAATGTGCCGGCAAATAATTCGCGGATAATATTAAATATACCTGTATAAGTTGCAGGATTTGATCTTGGTGTTCTACCGATGGGGCTTTGATCGATATCTATTACATTATCTAATAAATTTAAACCTTGAATACTGGAATATTTTTTCGCGGATAACTGTGTCGCTTGATTTAATTGAATAGCAGCGAGTGGATATAACGTATCATTAATTAATGTGGATTTTCCGGAACCGGATACACCGGTGACACACGTGAGTAATCCGAGTGGAATATCGACATCTAAATTTTTTAAATTATTGCCGCTTGCGCCGGTAATAGACAATACATAATCTTTATCACGTGGTGTGCGTTTGCTAGGAATCGCAATACTTTTGCGTCCTGATAAATAATCACCGGTTAATGTGTGCGCTTGCATGATGATATCGGGCGTGCCTTGTGCAACAATTTGTCCGCCATGTACGCCAGCCCCAGGACCAATGTCGACTATATAATCAGCTAAACGCATGGTATCTTCATCGTGTTCAACCACAATGACTGTATTACCGATATCACGTAAATGCACGAGTGTTTTTAATAGTCTTTCATTATCACGTTGATGTAAACCAATGGTCGGTTCATCCAATACATACATCACACCCACAAGTCCTGCGCCAATTTGACTGGCTAAACGTATGCGTTGCGCTTCACCGCCGGATAAAGTTTCGGCGCTTCTGTCTAGCGTTAAATATTCTAAACCGACGTTCACTAAAAAATTAAGTCTGGCAATCAGTTCTTTTAAAATTTTATCGGCGATTTCACCGCGCTTACCGGGTAATTTTAAATGCATAAAAAAATCATGCGCAGTATTTATCGGCAATTGGGTAATGGCGGGTAAATTATGTTTATCAATAAATACATTGCGTGCCTCAACTTTAAGGCGTGAGCCTTGGCAAGTAGGGCAGGGTTGTTCACCCAAATATTTTGCAAGTTCCTGACGAATTAAATCAGATTCAGTTTCTTGATAGCGACGCTCCATATTAGGCATGACGCCTTCAAAAGCATGGGTTCTGCGCATCAAGCGGCCTTTTGTATTGTAATAACGAAATTTTACTTGTTCGCCGTCATTACCATTTAGAATTAAATCTTGAATTTTTTTCGGTAATTTTTCAAACGGTTTTTCTAAATCAAAATCATAATGTTCTGCAAGCGATAATAATAATTGAAAATAATAATGATGACGTGCATCCCAGCCGCGAATCGCGCCTTGAGTTAAACTTAAACTAGGATCAGGCACTACACGTTTGAGATCAAAAAATAATTGTTGACCTAACCCTTCGCAAGTAGGGCATGCGCCGACTGGATTATTAAATGAAAATAATCTGGGTTCTAATTCGCTTAAACTATAACCACATTGCGGGCAGGCAAATTTGCTGGAAAAAGTCATCTCATTAAACTCACCTTTTTCCATAGGCGCCACGTACACTAAACCTTCGGTTAATTTTAAGGCTGTTTCAAATGATTCGGCCAAGCGCTGCGCGCTATCAGGTTTAACTTTTAATCTATCAACGACTATCTCAATTGTGTGTTTTTGTTTTGGATTTAATTTCGGTGCAGAATCAAGTTCATACAATTCACCATCGATGCGTGCACGAATAAAACCTTTGTGTGAAAGTTCTGCCAGTAATTTTTCATGCTCACCTTTTCGATCGTTCACAATAGGTGCCAGTAATAAAATCGCCGTATCTTGTGGCAAGCTTAATACTTGATCCACCATTTGACTCACAGTCTGAGCTGCTAAAACAGTATGATGTTCTGGGCAGCGAGGTTCACCCGCACGCGCAAATAATAACCGTAAGTAATCATAAATTTCAGTAATCGTACCCACGGTTGAGCGGGGATTATGCGAAGTTGATTTTTGCTCAATTGATATAGCAGGCGATAAGCCTTCAATTAAATCCACATCCGGCTTTTCCATTCTCGACAAAAATTGTCTGGCATAAGCAGATAAAGATTCAACATAACGCCGTTGTCCTTCGGCATACAAGGTATCAAAGGCTAATGATGACTTCCCAGACCCAGAAGGCCCTGTAATCACTATAAGCTTATCTCGAGGCAATTCCAGGTCAATATTCTTAAGATTATGGGTCCTAGCCCCACGGATGGTTATTTTGTTCATAGGCGCTCATTGTACTCTAAAATGGTCAGTTGGGGTAAGTGGTATTAAGTTTGCTTTCTTAATACTATTTTAATAATTAATGATTATAATGCTCATTAATATATTTAATGATAGGTCGACTTAATGAATCCAACGTTCAATAGTATGAGTGCTAGAGTAACTGCCAATATTAGCCACTTAGAGCGGTTTAGCGCGTTATTATTACTTATTCGCACTATAGAAAATAAAGCAGCTTATACGAGCCAAGTGCAATGTACGGGTGTCATAGGCGGAGAGACTAAATATTATTCTGCGCCACTTATTGAACGCCTTAAACATCAACAAGCTTTAAAACAAATCCCTAGTCTATATGCCGAAGTAGAGCCACACCTTATTTTATTGGTGGAATCCGAAAAGTTATTGAATAAGACGATGGATTATTACATGGCAGTAAGTTTAGTTAAACTGCCAGTCGACCCAAGCACAGCAGAAGATGCTTTGCAATTGCTGGAATCACTGACTGAAAAGATAACCCACGTCAGACAATCACTTATGAATAGTATTTATGCCATTAACCCATGGCAAGCCCAAAACTTAGAGCAAAAATACCCGCCTTTTGAGCCTGTTGAACAGAACACAGGAACCGTTAATGGAGTACATAACGCTCATAAAAGAAGTGTTGATGAGAAAGTGTATTTGCATACCGCAAAAAGATACTGTGCTCATCAAGAATCGGCTCAAGAATTCGAGTGTAATGAAGATATGGATGTCAATTATTCTCAATTTTCAAAAACATCAGTAATTAAGAGAGGTTGACCGTCATGAATTATTTAGAAGTGTATACGAATGCTCAGAATGAATTGGAAATAAAGATTGCACAGCATAAAGCCGGTGTGAAATTTTCAGCAGTGCAGATGCAAAATATTAGAACTGCTATGGCAAATATGAATACAGCTGCATCCAATCTAGGGGCAGACTATCAGACATCTGCGCAGCAATATAAGACGCAAGTTGGTGATATTGAATTTGCAAATCAAAATAATCCTGATCGCTGTGCCTATCTCCGAGCGCAAACATCTCCCGAGCGCGGCCATACACGTAGAGTGCTTAAACAAATACCTCTTAGCTCTAGTTCAACTAACACTTTTAAGAAGAAAAGTTATGAAAAAATATCTCAAGCAAAAGCACTCTACGCATATCAGCAATTTAGACAACAACATCAACTGCCATCTATAAGTGTTTCTGAAACTTCTGCGCAAGCGGATTCTGTTTCAGCGCTTATCAGTGATTTGTCTCACCTTTCGATGAATCAAAAGTAAATTTAATTAATTTCATTGCGCGCCTATGATATTTTTGCCATCATAGGCGCATGTCACATACTCCCCTTATTAAAGCCAAACAAGTCATACTCGCATTGTCGGGTTTATATGCTTTGCGCATGTTGGGTTTATTTCTTATTTATCCCGTTTTAGCGATCTATGCGGTGCATTTGCCAGGGGCTACGCCATTTTTAATTGGTTTAGCCATGGGGATTTATGGTTTGAGCCAGGCGATTTTGCAAATTCCTTTTGGGATTTTATCCGATAAATTTGGGCGTAAGCCTTTAATTATTATTGGTTTATTGTTATTTGCTGCGGGCAGTGTGGTCGCCGCTTTAAGTCATGATATTTATGGTTTAATCATTGGACGGGTTTTGCAAGGTACAGGGGCGATTTCTGCAGTAATTACTGCGCTGCTTGCTGATTTATTAGCACCCGAGCGGCGTGCAAAGGCCATGGCTATTGTGGGCCTTACTATTGGTATGGCTTTTGGATTATCATTAATTTTAGCGCCTGCGCTCGGCGCAACTGTTGGCTTAAGTGGGATTTTTTGGGTCATTACTGCACTGATTTTATTATCTTTAGTGGTTTTAGTTTTTTTTGTACCAGAACCCGTGCAAACACAACAAGCTTTGCCTTCAGTGCAGTTATCTACAGTATTTTATAATTGGCAATTATGGTTGCTCAATATCAGTGCATTTTTTCTACATGCTTTACTCACTACTTTATTTTTATGGTTACCCGCAAGGCTTAATGAGTTGGCGAGCGCTTGGTATCAGCAATCATTCATATATTTAGTATTATTAGTAGGATCATATGCTGTGATGATGCCTATTCTTATGCGCGCTGAAAAATCGTATCAGCAAAAACGCGTGGTGCAGGGCAGTATTATTGCGTTTGCGCTTACGCTTTTATATTTTGCTTTTATGCCGAATACCTTATGGCATTTACTGCTGGGTATATTATTATTTCTTATTCCATTTAATTTATTAGAAGCTACGCTACCTTCTTGGGTGTCACGGCTTGCACCACAACAAACTCGCGGCGCTGCCATGGGTATGTATGCAACCATGCAATTTTTAGGTATTTTTGCAGGCGGCGTAGGCGCGGGAGCCTTGCTGAATTATTTATCTTTTTCAAAGGTATTTTTAAGTTTTAGTGTTCTCATGATAATATGGTTTATAATTGTGCGGGGTTTAAAACAGCTAACAAAACAGGAGTGAACGTCATGGCAAGAGGGATCAATAAAGTAATATTAATTGGCAACTTGGGCGCAGATCCAGAAGTGCGACATATGCCAAATGGTGGCGCTGTCACGACTTTAAGTGTGGCCACATCAGAATCTTGGAAAGACAAAGACAGCGGCCAAATGGTAGATAGAACTGAATGGCACCGCGTAGTGATGTATCAACGTTTAGCAGAAATTGCTGGCGAGTATTTGAAAAAGGGTTCTAAAGTTTATATTGAAGGCGCGCTGCGTACGCGTAAATGGGCGGATAAAACATCTGGACAAGATCGTTATACCACAGAAATTATTGCTAATAACATGCAAATGTTAGATGGTCGTGGTGGTCAAGTTGGTGGTGATTTTGAACAATCTGCTCCATCTTATGATGCACCTGTAGGCGCCACAAAAAATTCAGCGCCACAAGCAGTCAGCGCGGGTGCTGATGATTTTGACGACGAGATTCCTTTTTAATGTTGGCTCGCAATGTTTTAATTGCGATGTTATTGGGATTTGGTTTAGGCTTAGCCCTATACTTTATCCCGCCAACACAATATCCTTGGGTGAATGAATATATCACCCAAGGTGTGTTGGCCATCGGTTCAATGTTATTCATTACCAGTATCAAATTATTAGTGGTGCCGTTAATCGCAGTATCACTGATGTATGCCATGACACGTTTAGAAATTACCCATGTCGGCCGCTTAGGTTTTAAAACATTATCACTTTATTTATTCACCAGTGTATTGGCTATCGTATTAGCTATGTTTTTTGCAGTAGTATTTAAGTTAGGTCAAGGCTTGGAAGTTTCTGAATATATCGTTTCACCACATAAACCCGGCTTAGCGATCGGACAATTTTTTGCAGATATTATTCCCAAACCCATATTGGATGTGATCATGGGGCGCAAATTAATTGGCTTAATTGTTGTCTCAATTATTTTGGGTTTTGCCTTACATTTTATGGGACATATAGGACAGCGCCTCACCCGCGGGGTTGAAAAACTCAATGCTGGCATTATGCGGGTTTTAGTCGTGCTTATTTATTTTACCCCAGTGGGTGTATTTTGTTTAACGGCACAATCCTTTGCGTATTTTGGTTTAGAAATGGTGGGTGTCTTATTAAAATATATGTTAGTGATGATTTTTGTATTAATGTTACATTTATTAATCACTTCAACGGTATTATTGCGCATCATGTCAGGTTTAAGCATTAAAACATTTTTTAAGAAAATGACGACGCCAATGTTGGTAGCGTTTAGTACCACGAGTAGTAATGTGGCTTTACCTGTCAGTTTA
>Ga0206835_1094_pt1 | contig 28184 bp, 35 predicted proteins | sample Alteio_BWOrgCont_31_FD_152853 | JGI IMG/M metagenome (GOLD analysis project Ga0206835, IMG submission 152853) | Enriched cells from forest soil in Barre Woods Harvard Forest LTER site, Petersham, Massachusetts, United States -... | ecosystem: Environmental > Terrestrial > Soil > Temperate forest >...
CTTGTGCCGACAGATCGCCTATAGAAATAGCAATAATTTCAGAAACTTGTTTTTTTTCTTTGAGTCGAACAGCTTCCTCAATTGCAATTTCATCAAAAGGATTCATCGACATTTTGACATGTTCCGTCACTACACCCGAATTATCGGATTTAACACGAATTTTTACGCGATAATCTACCGCACGTTTTACTGGCACCAAAATTTTCATGGTGAGTTTAAATTCCTTTTCTATTTTCATATGCTATTATAGGTTATCATGACGCGAGAAAGTATGAATTTTGATGTAATTATTGTCGGCGCGGGCCCAAGCGGTTTATCTGCAGCGATTCGTCTCAAACAATTAGCACAACAACAAGAACAAGATTTACGGATATGTGTCCTTGAAAAAGGCTCACGCGTAGGTGCACATATTCTATCCGGAGCAGTATTAGAACCTACTGCACTCGATGAATTACTACCGAATTGGCGCACACTCGATAATCCTGTGCGATTAGCGGTTAAAAAAGACCGTTTCTCATTACTCACTCATCAATATGCGCTTCCATTGCCCGTGCCTAAACCTATGCACAATCAAGGCAATTATATTATTAGTTTGGGATTATTGTGTCGCTTTTTGGCAGAGCAAGCAGAAGAACTGGGTGTTGAAATCTATTCAGGTTTTGCTGGCAGTCATATTTTATATAATGATGAGCAGCAAGTGATAGGTGTTAAAACCGGTGACATTGGCCTTCAAGAAGGTATTGAACTGCGCGCCAAACAAACTTTGCTTGCAGAAGGTTGTCGTGGCTCACTCACGCAAGCTTTAATAAAACAATTTAAATTAGATGAACATTGCACTCCCCAAACTTATGGCTTAGGCATTAAAGAGATTTGGGAAGTAGATTCACCTTTATATGACCGTGGTCTTGTCTCACACACGGTGGGTTGGCCTCTAGATTCTAAAACTTATGGTGGCAGCTTTGTCTATCATGCCGATATGAATCAAATTGCGCTCGGAATAGTTGTGGGCTTGGATTATCAAAATCCTTATCTTGATCCGTATCAAGAATTGCAACGATTTAAAACTCATCCGCAGATGAGAAAATTATTACAAGGCGGTAAATGTATTGCCTATGGAGCACGAGCATTAAACGAGGGTGGTATTCAATCTTTACCCAAACTCACTTTTCCAGGTGGTGCATTGATAGGTGATGCGGCAGGTTTTATGAATGTGCCGAAAATTAAAGGTATACACACTGCGATGAAATCTGCGATGATCGCAGCAGAAGCGATTTTTCCACAATTACAAAATGAAACCATTACTGAATGCAGCGACTATAGAAATTTATTAGAACAAAGCTGGTTGTGGAAAGAACTACATCAAGTACGCAATATTCGTCCTGGATTTCAAGCGGGTCTTGCCCCGGGCTTAATCAATGCTGCTTTAGAGACTTATGTGTTTCAAGGATATTCACCTTGGACTTTAAAACAAAAACCCGATTATCAACAATTAAAGCCTGCAACACAATCTCACCCCATCAATTATCCAAAACCTGATAATGTATTAACTTTTGATAAACTCACATCCGTTGCGCTTACAAATACTATGCATATTGACGGTCAAGCTTGTCACTTAAAACTAAGTGATCCCGAACGCGCTATAAGCGTTAATTTTAAAGAATACGCGAGTCCCGAGACACATTATTGTCCAGCCGGTGTTTATGAAATCATTAACAGTGAAACCGCGCCGACATTACAAATTAATTCACAAAACTGCATTCACTGTAAAGCCTGTGATATTAAGGATCCCACTCAAAATATTACTTGGACCGCACCACAAGGTGGAGATGGTCCCAATTATACGGCGATGTAAACATGAAACAGGTCGCTTTAATTACAGGTGGTGCTTCAGGATTAGGAAAAGCGACTGCTGAATTATTGCAAACACAAGGTTATCAAATTGTTTCCCTAGATTTACCCTGTGATGTCACAAAAACTGAAGATGTTGAATCTGCAATTGCCAAAGTCATGAAAGAACATGGCAATATTCGCGTATGTGTCAATTGCGCTGGCATTATTGCTGGAGAAAGAATTATAGGCTTTGAAGCGCCTATGGCTTTGGAACATTTTAAACGTGTGATTGATGTCAATTTAATTGGGACTTTTAATGTCATGCGTTGTGTCAGTTTTGCAATGCGTAATCTTGAACCTATCAATGAAGATGGCGAACGTGGCGTGATTATTAATACCGCTTCTATTGCAGCATTTGAAGGACAATTAGGACAAGTCGCCTATAGTGCTTCAAAAGGTGGTGTGGCCAGTATGACCCTACCTGCGGCACGTGAATTTGCGGATTTTGGAATACGCGTCGTTTGCATTGCACCAGGATTATTTCAAACCCCGATGATGGCGCATCTGCCAGAAGCTGCACAAGAAAAATTAAAACAAGAGACTTTATTTCCAAAACGTTTGGGAGAGGCGAATGAATATGCACAATGTGTTTTGGATATTATTCAAAATCCTATGTATAACGGTTGTACTTTACGTTTAGATGGTGGCGTACGGCTTAATAGAGGGAAATAAATTTGAGCAGCGAACATACTCTTTTATTTATCCAAGATCTTGCCATTATCATGACGATTGCAGGATTTATTACTATTTTATGTAGGCGCTTTAATCAACCGGTAGTGATTGGATATATTATTGCGGGTGTGATTATCGGTCCTTACACCCCACCATTTTCATTAATTTATAATGAAGAAACGATACTCACTTTAGCTGAACTTGGGATTATCTTTCTCATGTTTTCGCTTGGCTTAGAATTTAATTTACGAAAATTAAGTAAAGTGGGCATTGCAGCATGTGTTGCCGCATTTGCAGAAATTATTTTAATGATGTGGCTAGGATATGAAATCGGCATATTTTTTGGCTGGGGAACTATGGATGCATTATTTTTAGGCGCAATCCTCGCGATTTCATCCACTACTATTATTGTTAAAACACTTAATGAATTAAAAATGCAAAAAGAACCGTTTGCGCAATTAATTTTTGGTATTTTGATAATTGAAGATATTTTTGCTATTTTGATTTTGACATTACTTGCTGGTATAGCGATCACAGGATCATTAAATGTCGGTGATTTGATACTCAATATTTCAAAACTGAGTATATTTTTAGTGGTTTCATTAGTGGTTGGCATTTTCCTTATTCCTAAACTGCTTGCCTATATTGCGAAATTTCAAAGTGATGAAGTATTGCTGATTTCAGTATTAAGTTTATGTTTTGCATTTTGTTTATTAGTGATGCGCTTAGATTACAGTGTTGCCTTAGGTGCGTTTCTTATTGGCGCTGTGATTGCTGAATCTAAGCAATTGCATAAAATTGAGCATTTAATTAATCCACTTCGCGATACGTTTAGTGCGATTTTTTTTGTATCTGTCGGTTTATTACTTGATCCCAAAATTGTTATTGAATATTGGCAACCGGTATTGATTATTACTGTTGCTGTTGTTTTAGGTAAAATCATGAGCTGCAGTTTTGGCGTTCTCATTACTGGTCAAAATGGCAACACTGCCATGCATACGGGCATGGGACTTGCACAAATTGGTGAATTTTCATTTATTATTGCGAGTCTTGGCATTACATTACATGTGACGAGCGATTTTTTATATCCAATCGCAGTGGCAGTTTCAGTGATTACCACGTTTTTGACACCGTATTTAATTAAAAGCTCAGACACAGTGACGCGGGGAACAATCGCCATTACACCCAAGTGTGTTGCTAATGTTTTTAATGCTTATCAAGATTGGCTGCAAAAAATCAAAATTAAATAACCATCACTCCAAATGGTGCAAAAATTTCTTTGCCACTTATTTTAACTTGCACAAATAATTTTACAAAACCTTTTTCTGTAGGCATGATGTGAAAATCAATTTTTGATCCGTCTTGTCCCATAGGATGAATATGTAAAATTGTTTTATAATCTTCATTAAATGCAACAATATGCGCAAATGCTTCCATAATAGGCTCTAACTGTGTCACAGGTTTACCATTTTCATCACTAATATCTACGTGTCCCATGGCATGTCCGCCCACTGTTAACGGTTGATCGAAGGTTAATTTAAAATGATAACCATCAACAATGGTTTCTGAATTTAATTTTTTTATCACTTCTGGATTAATTTTATTTGAGCCTTTTAGATCAACAATGATATATTCCTGCTTGCCATTAACGGGTGTAATATCAAACCAAATGCGATATGCATTTTGAGTATGTGGTGTAAAATCAAATATATATTCACCCGTTTTTTTACCGACTGAAGGATGAATATGTTGGTAATCAGTGAGTGTGGGATCGATGATCAAGGCATGAATTTTTTCAGTGTGCACAGTTTGCAATTGATTTTCACCAATACCTTTTCCTTGTTGACTCAAAAATAACGTAACTGCAGAAGATTTATTTTCTATAAGCTCAGGTGAAGCTTGTGCGGTTAAAGTAAAATCCGTTTTTGCAAATGCCATTTGTGATATCAACAATATTATCAGTGCAAATAAGCTAAAATTTTTCATCATTAATTCCTTCATGTTTAAGCAACGCTATTTTACGATTTAATCCACCCGTATAACCACCCAGTTTACCATTATGATTAATGACCCTATGACAAGGAATAATAATTGATAATGGATTTTTACCATTTGCATTAGCTACGGCACGATAAGCCGTTGGGAGATTCACCGCATTTGCTAATTGCAAATAAGACCACGTTTCTCCAAACGGAATGGTTTGCAAAGCACGCCAAACTTGCTGTTGAAAATCTGTGCCTTGAAGTTTGAGAGGCGTATCAAATTTTTTCAATTGTCCAGAAAAATATAATGCTAATTCCTGTTCAATAGATTCAATCGGCGCAACTTTTTTGTCAATTGCATTTTGCGCTATATGTTTATCAGCAAAGTCTAAACGATACAAATATTGTTCATCTGCAATAGCAACCATGGGGCAAATGGGGGTTTCAAGCGTTGCTTGATAGTATTTTTTTTTAAAATGAGTTTTCATATTGACATAATATTTGCAAGTAATTTAGAATATTCATTAAACCAAATAACAATGCAGGAAGCAACCATGTCACAACCATATTTCGATACATTAAAGTATGCTAAACTACTTTTAGAGCATGATTTTACCCCACATCATGTACAAGGTCTTATGAGCGCACAAATACTTGTTCTACATACTACTTTTAACAAAATTGTCACTCACGATGATTTAAGGCGATCAGAATACGCTTTGCGATCTGACTTACAACAAGTAGAAAGCTCATTACGTTCAGACATGCAACAAATGGAAAGTTCTTTGCGCGCTGACATGCAACAAATAGAAAGCTCATTACGTTCAGACATGCAACAAATAGAAAGCTCATTACGTTCAGGCATGCAACAAATAGAAAGCTCTTTGCGTACAGAGATGCATCAATTGAATCATGCTCTGCGAGTTGAGTTAATAGCAGCCGAGCACAGACTCGATGCTAAAATCACTGCACTTGACACCAAGATCACCGAAACTGCCAGTGAACTAAAATCTTTTGTACTCAAAAATACCTTGGCTATGGTATTAACGGTATTAGGTTTAAATATTGGGATCGCGACTTTAGTGTTGTAACGTTTAACTAGAGTAACAAAAACAATCCACAATATGGTCATTCACCATACCTACCGCTTGCATATAAGCATAACAAATCGTACTGCCCACAAATTTAAAACCACGTTTTTTTAAATCTTTTGACATGGCATCTGAAATAGCACTCTTCGAGGGAAGTTGCTTGATACTTTTCCAATGATTTTTTATCGGTTTGCCATCAACAAAATGCCAGATGTAATCTGAAAAACTACCCCATTCTTGTTTAACTTGTAAATACGCTTTGGCGTTAGTCACCGCTGCATTTATTTTTAAACGATTACGAATAATACCTGGGTTATTTAATAATTCTGCAATTTTTTTATCGTTATATTGAGCAATCTTCTTGGGATCAAAATGATCAAAACACTTTCGATAATTATCACGTTTTTTTAACACGGTAATCCAGCTTAAACCCGCTTGTGCGCCTTCCAAAATTAAAAATTCAAACAATAAACGATCATCATGTATAGGAACACCCCATTCATGGTCATGATAATTTATATAAAGTGGGTCATCATTCACCCAGGCGCAGCGAGATTTATTGTCCATGCCCTATCATAACATAAAATTATGTGCTGAAAATGTGGAGATCTCCACGTTTTTAGTATATTATATGTGATGAGTTTCACAAAAAACATAGGATTAATGTGATGAAACGCCATATTTATGCACAACTTTTAACCTGGAAACGCAGCGATAGACGTAAGCCTTTGATTTTAAAGGGCGCAAGGCAAGTGGGCAAAACCTTTATTTTAGAGGTCTTTGGACAACATGAATATGACGAGGTCATTTACCTTAATTTTGAGCAAAATAAACGCCTAGAAACACTGTTCCAAACGGATTTAGATCCACAGCTTATTTTAGAAGGTATACATTTACTCACAGGTAAAAATCCACTTCTTCCAAATACATTGATTATTTTCGATGAAGTACAACAATGCCCTAATGCGATTACTGCACTTAAATATTTTTATGAACAAGCGCCTCATATTCATCTCATTGCAGCAGGGTCTTTATTGGGTGTGAAATTATCACAAGCAGTGCATTTCCCCGTGGGGAAAGTAAATTTTTTAGATTTATATCCCATGACTTTTTTTGAATTTTTAGAAGCTTTAGGGTTGTCGCATTTAACTGAACATTTAAATGCTAAAACTAATTTTGACCCACTTCCAGATTTTCTACATCAAACATTATTAGAGTGGCTAAAAAAATATTTTATTATTGGCGGCATGCCTGAAGTGGTAAAAACTTATATTGATACTAAAAATATTGAACAAGCATTATTAGTACAACAGGAAATATTAAAATCGTACACACATGATTTTTCAAAATACGCTGACTCTAGTGAAATTATGAAAATCATGGAAATCTGGGATAAAATCCCAGCGCAATTAGCACGTGAAAATAAAAAATTTATGTTCTCTGCAATTAAACATTCTGCACGCGCTAGAGATTATGAAGTAGCTTTGCAATGGTTGTTAAATGCTGGATTGATATTAAAAGCCTCACATATATCTGCACCTAAACTTCCCTTAGACAGTTATGGTGATCCCCACATATTTAAAATATTTTTACTCGACACCGGTCTTTTATCTTGTTTAAGCGATATAGAACCCGCCATTATTCTAGATGCCAATATATTATTTCAAGAATTTAAAGGCGCATTAACAGAAAATTTTGTTGCCCAAGAATTAACAGTCGCGTTAAATAAAAAACTACATTACTGGAGTAGCGAATCTGTTGCCGAAATAGACTTTATTCTCAACATCGCAGCACATATATACCCACTAGAAGTCAAATCTGGAACTACCAAACATAAAAAAAGTCTATTATCTTATGCTTCAAAATATCAACCACCCCTAATGCTACGCGCAAGTCCGATGAATTTTTATCGAGATAATCAGTTTTGCAATATTCCTTTGTATGCCATTAAACTTTTCTCTTCAATCTTACAGCCCACCAAAGCAATAGAAGAGTAATAATACCATTAATAATAATCGCCCAATTATTCATTGAGCTTGTTAATAACATGGTATTGATTTGTAATGGCAAAGTTACAAAATATTTTACCATTATATGACTCACGGTATGAAAAAATTCAGCACCCGCTACAAAGATTACCGTATCACGCAAAGTACACATCATTCACCCCCATCTTATATTTATTAAGTATAGTTAAAAGGTATATTTTTATCAAATTTGCTGACTTACGTAATGTTATAGGCGTATTGCATAATTAGCTACTCAATATGGCGCACGCCGTATACGAGTATTTGGTTCTGTTGCAAGAGGCGACGAACGAATCGATAGTGAGATTGATTTCCTTGTTGATTTCCCACAAGGCTATGATCTCTTCACCCAACGTTTACCTCTTTGTGAAAAACTAATGGCTTTAACGGGATATAACTTATACTATAACACATCCCTCGTGAAAGTCAGTTGCATAGAAACCATGTTTATCATGAGAATACACCATTCCCGTCTTCAAGGAGTGTTTTCGTGAGCATACAATCCCAAACCGTGGCTGAATTTGCCATTACCTACTCACGCTTTTTAGATGCAGAAGGTCATCCGACTCAGGATTTACCTGAATCTTTAAAAAATGCTGACACTTTACGTAAACTTTATGAATATATGGTGCTTAATCGTACTTTTGATGCCAAAGCCGTGGCTTTGCAACGTACAGGGAAAATGGGTACTTATCCTTCTTCTGCAGGACAAGAAGCTATTGGTGTTGGCGTCGGGGCCGCGATGCAAGAAGGTGATGTATCAGTACCTTATTATCGCGACCATGGTGCACATTTAATTCGCGGCGGCAGTATTGAAGAAATTTATTTACTCTGGGGCGGCGATGAACGTGGTAATGATTATGCAACTTTAAAACAAGATTTTCCTGTGGCAGTGCCGATTGCCAGTCAAAGTTTACATGCGGTGGGTGTTGCAAAAGCCATACAATATCGCAAACAATCTCGCGCTGTTGTTACTTTTATTGGTGATGGCGGCACTTCAGAAGGTGATTTTTATGAAGCCATTAATTTAGCAGGCGTATGGAAATTACCCGTATTATTTGTGATTAATAATAATTTTTGGGCCATCTCTGTGCCTTTATCTGAACAAACCATTTGTAAAACACTCGCTCAAAAAGGTATTGCTGCTGGCGTAAGTGGTGAACAAGTCGATGGCAACGATGTGCTTGCCGTGACCTATGCAACAGAACAAGCCTTAAAAAGAATTCGTGAAGGACATGGACCTCATATTATTGAAGCGCTCACTTATCGCATGTGCGATCATACCACTGCGGATGATGCCAAACGTTATCAACCCCCTGAAGAAGTAGAATCCTATAAAAAAGAAGATCCCATTTTGCGCCTGCGCAATTATTTGGTCAGTCAAAATCTTTGGGATGAAGAGCAAGAAAAAACTTTATATGCACGCGTAAAACAAACGGTTGAACAAGCAGTGCACGCTTATGAAAGTATACCCGATCAACCACCCACAGCCATCTTCGATTATTTATATGCAACATTGCCTCATGATTTAATTGAACAACGCGATATCTTATTAGCGAATTTAGGAGCACATCATGAGTGAAATTACCTTAGTTGAAGCCGTGACCCAAGCGCTTGCTTATGAATTAGCACATGATGAAAATGTCATTGTTTTTGGCGAAGATGTAGGCGCTAATGGTGGTGTATTTCGCGCAACTGAAGGATTACAAAAAAGATTTGGCACAGATAGAGTATTAGATACACCGCTTGCAGAATCTATGATTGTGGGTATGGCGGTCGGCATGGCCGCAGAAGGTTTAAAACCAATTGCAGAAATTCAATTTATGGGATTTATTTATCCCGCACTTGATCAAATTATCAGCCATGCTTCACGTTTACGTAATCGTACCCGTGGTCGTTTAAGTTGTCCTATGGTGATTCGTGCACCTTATGGTTGTGGCATTCATGCACCAGAACATCATTCTGAAAGTACTGAAAGTATTTTGGCACATATTCCCGGTTTGCGTGTAGTGATTCCATCATCACCGACACGTGCCTATGGTTTATTATTAGCCGCCATGCGCGATCCTGATCCTGTTATTTTTTTAGAACCTACACGTATTTATCGCAAGATAAAACAAGAAGTTCCCGATAATGGTGTTGCATTACCATTAGATAGATGTTTTTTATTACGTGAAGGAACTGATATTACATTAGTTTCTTGGGGCGCAATGTTAACTGAAACAATGACCGCGGCACAAAATTTACAACAACAAGGTATTAATTGCGAAGTGATTGATGTTGCCACCATTAAACCTTTAGATATCGACAGCATTATTCAGTCCGTAGAAAAAACCGGACGCTGCGTGATTATTCATGAAGCCGCAAAAACCTGTGGTGTAGGTGCTGAAATCGCAGCCCAACTTGCAGAAAAAGCATTAATGTCATTACGCGCACCTATTCAACGGGTCACAGGTTTTGACACCATCGTTCCACTTTATAAAATGGAACATTTATATTTACCGAGTGTTGCACGAATTTTAAATGCAGCGCATGAAGTAATGGCATTTGAATAAAAAGGAAATATTATGAAAGTATTTAATCTCCCTGACCTAGGTGAAGGCCTACCCGATGCGCAAATCCGAGAATGGCATGTTAAGCCTGGTGATATTGTTGAAATTGACCAGCCTCTGGTTGCTATGGAAACTGCAAAAGCTGTAGTTGAAGTTCCCTCCCCTTGGGCCGGTGAAATTGGTGAATTGCATGGCAGTGTTGATGATATTATTGATACGGGCGCGCAACTTGTTACTTTTAAAACGATAACAAGCACTCATGCAGAAAAGAAAGATACTGGAACAGTAGTTGGACATATTGAACGCACGAATGCAGTTGTCCCTGAAACTGCGCAAGTGTTCGAGCGTACAAGTTCACAAAACATTAAAGCAACACCTGCAGTCAAACAATTGGCCAAACAATTAAATGTTGATTTAACTCAAATCACCGGCACAGGTCCAAATAATACCATTACGGCACAAGATGTAAAACAGGCAACAACACAGGTATCTGCAAAACCCGCCGCTGATTTTGAACCATTAAAAGGCGTGCGTCGGAGTATGATGCAAACCATGGTGAAATCACATCAAGAAATTGTCCCTGCCACAATTTTTGATGAAGCAGATATTGCGGCTTGGGCAGATAATCAAGATATTACTTTGCGTATTATCCGCGCCATTACTCATGCATGTAAAATTGAACCGAGTTTAAATGCTTGGTATGACAGTGCTGCACAAGCAAGAAAATTATTTACTGATGTTAATTTGGGTTTAGCCATTGATAGTGATGAAGGTTTATTTGTGCCTGTCATTGAAAAAGCGCAAAACAATTCAGAGCTTCGCAATATTATTAATACTTATAAAACACAGGTTAAAAATCGCAGTATCCCGACAGAAAAATTATCAGGCGCAACAATTTCATTATCTAATTTTGGTGTATTTGCAGGTCAATTTGCTACACCTGTAGTAGTGCCGCCACAAGTCGCGATTATTGGTATTGGTAAAATTAAAGATGCGGCTGTTGTTTATCAAGAACAAATCGTAGTGCATAAAATGATTCCGATTTCTTTAACATTTGATCACCGAGCAGTAACAGGCGGTGAAGCCAGTCGCTTTTTATATGCGCTGATGCAAGATTTAAAAGAGGCCAATTAATATGAATGAACTGATTACTAAAAAATGTATCGCCTGTTCTAGTGAAACGCCAATCTTAGATGAAACGAGCATCAAAAAATATTTAACAACCATTCATTCCGATTGGCAATTAAATACGGAACAAACCACCATTAAGCGAATTTTTAATTTTAAAAATTATGGCCAAGTGATGGCATTTACCAATAGCGTTGCTTTTCTTGCATTTAAAGAAGGTCATCACCCAGATATGGAAATCAGCTATAACCGCTGCGTTGTAAATTTCACTACGCATGCAATTAATGCTTTATCTGAGAATGATTTTATTTGTGCAGCGAAAGTGGATGCATTATTTGTTCTATAACCAAACCTTACCTAAGTAGTCAAGTGACTAGGAATTCCAATTAAGATTGCTATACTTATATAAAGTAATTGAGGAATAACCTATGTATAAATTAATGACTATTACCGCCTTAAGTTTGGTAGCCATACCTGCTTTTGCCAACCAAAACATTACCTGTATTTCAGATGGTGCTTTTGTACATTGTAATTTAGACCAAGCGGATCATCGTGACATTACCATCAAGAATGTAATATCGGGTGATTGTCTACAAGCAAATGTTTGGGGTGTGGATAGCACAGGCATTTGGGTAGACAAAGGCTGTGGCGCTACATTTGAATATACCGCAGCGGCTAGTACTTCTGCAAATAATAATTCAGGTTACACTAGCACCAGTTATAATGAAGGATATAACAATGAAGGATATAACGAGGGTGCAAATTATGAACCTTGGTATTATTCATCTTGGTTTTATGAACCTTGGATGCCTTATTATAATTATTATCCCTATTATGGTTCCCAAGTGTTTGTTGTAGATAGTGGCGAGCATCATGAAGAATGGCATGGTACTCATGAAGCAACAACAACCCATAATGGTGGTACTACCCATAATAATGGTGGCACTACCCACAATAATGGTGGAATGAACACTTTTCATGGTGCAACAGGTAATACTTCGCACAATGGCAATACTTCGCACGGTGGTAATACTTCGCACGATGGTAATACTTCACACGGTGGTAATACTTCGCACGGTGGTAATACTTCGCACGGTGGTAATACTTCGCACGGTGGTAATACTTCGCACGGTGGTAATACTTCGCACGGTGGTAATATGTTTCATGGCGGCGGTGCATCGCATGGTGGCGGCGGTAAAAAACACTAGCCCTGCATATAGACTTAATGATCAATCCATAAAAAAATGATATATTATTTCATTGTTTTATCATGGATTAATCATTAAGGATATAAAAATGAATAAATTAATGTTTGCAGGATTGGTTTTGTTACTTAATATTGGCCTGGTATTTGCGCATACAGACAAAGCTTATATCACCAATGCCGCCTCGCCTAGTAGTATATCTATGTGTACCCTCCAGCCCTTGACGGGGCAATTTGAAACTTGCGAAGACTATTTTTTAGACAATTTAGCGGCGCCTTTAGATATCGCTTTTGCAAATCAACATGCTTATATTGCCAATAGCAATTACCCTGCATTTATCACGCAATGTAAAATGAACCATCAGGGTGAATTAAATACTTGTACGAAAAGCGATGTGCCGTCTTATTCAGGAATTAGTTTTCATCAAAGTGATGCGTTGTATGCTTACTTAAGTTATGGAGCATCCATTGTACAAAAATGTACAATATCGCAAGATGGACAATTAGAAAATCACAACTGCAAAGATTCGGGCGCAGGTCCGATATTTTTAAATGGTCCGATGCATATTGCTTTCAAAACTTTTAATCAAATAGATTACGCATATATAGCGAATGGCGATTATCATATCAATGCATCCGTGATTCAATGTAAAATTGAAATCAATGGTGATTTTGCAAATTGCCAAGATTCCGGAGCGGGTTCTTACTTTGATGGTGCTGCAGATGTAGACTTTGCCACCCTTACAGGAAAAACTTATGCTTACATTACCCAGCCAGGCGGCGCAGTTGCTAAATGCACAGTTGATAAATTTAATGGTTTATTCAGTGATTGCGCATCCACAGGCAATCATTTTAATTCACCCATAGGCATAACATTTCAAACGATAGCCCATACGCTTTATGCCTATATTGTTGATGGTGGATTTAATCATCCAACAGCAAATCAAGTATTACAATGTGCTGTTGATTTATTAGGCGATTTAGATTGCCTAGATGCTGGCGCAGGTGATGTGTTTTCAAATCCTTTTGGGATTGCGATAAGATAAAACTAGTTTAGCTTGCTCGAAACTGTTTAATATATCAACTTGATCAGCCTTGGCAAAGACTTGTGCTTGTGATTGTTCATAAATTGCATCCACTTGTCTTAACAAGGCTTGATGCTCTTCATCCGTATGTAAATAATCACCCATACGTTTAAAATTTTGTAGCATGCGAATTAAAATTGCAGGATTATTTGCACCCGATTGTCGAATCATATCAAATGCAGCAGCGACCATACCTTTAAAATTTAAAGTGGGCTCGAGTAATCTTATTTCGCCTTGTGCATCATAACACGTTTCAACATGCGGTAATTTCACTAAAGAAAGAATCTCATTACATAACCAATCAATACATGCGATTCCGGTGTAAGTATCATTGACTGCCGGACTTAGGGCACGAATTCCCACTTCAACAATTTGTGCAATTGCAAATTCTGGATCTTGTACCAAAGTTCGATTTGAGCCAATTAATAATGATGCGTTAATCACAAACTTCAAAGCATCTTCTTTTTCCGCAGGTATAACATCGGCAATTTTGGTATATGCGAAAACAAATTGTCCAGGACGTACTGTTAAATTAATCACTGAATTTTCTGCGGTTGCTGCTTTGATTAATTGTTCACGATCAATTTCTTGTAAATAACCTGCTGAATTAGCTAAAATTTTACAACCTTGCGTCTTGCAATTCGATAGTAATTGTGAAATTTTTTCTTTAGAAGTGTTGGTTTCTGATGCAGCAGTGCCGCAACTCTTGCGAATATTTATAAAATCTTTAATAGCAAGATTTAAATCTGCATTTACATCAGCAATTAAATTACCTGTTTGGATGGCTTTGCGTACATCCTGCGTATACCCAATAAGTGCTATAAATGAAACAATCAATAATAAAACTACTAATAAATTTGCTAATTGTGGTACAAATTCAATACCTTGTTCACTGCGCACTAATACCAAGATAATAAGACTAAACAAAAAGGTAGCACTAAAAAGACCAATCGTGAGTTGACCATTTTGTACTAGAATGAAGCGACGCAGTAATCGTGGCCCAAATTGATTCGCTGCCATAGATAAAACCAATAACACTACAGAAAAAACCAATGCCAATACCGTACTTGTTGCACCAATAATAGCACTCAATATTACACGTGAATCATCTATATTCCCTACAGAAATCCATTTGGGCAATGAAATTTTTCCATAAAAATCCATGATATCGATAGACAAGGTAATGGCAAACAAAACACCTATAAAAAAACAAATTCTAAAAACCGCTATCGGTAAAGGCGCAATATCATTTTTAGCTACTCGCTTGTAAAATTTCATGATTTTCCCAAATTATAATGAGGTATAATTAATATACACCTCATCATGAATTTAACAAGAAAAATTATTTTTCATGACACACGGCTTCAATATTATTGCCATCCGGATCAAAGGCAAACGCACCATAATAATGAGGATGATAATGTGCGCGAATGCCAGGTGCGCCATTGTCTTGACCACCTGCTTTAATCGCTCGATTATGAAAATCGTCAACAACATCGCGTTGATTTGCTCTAAAAGCAATATGCGTATGTTTACTCGGCTGTTCACCTTGGTATAACCAAAATGTTGCAATCGGCCCGATATTTTCTGCATTGCCAAACCCAACAAATCCTGCCGCATCACCAAATCCTGCATAACCTTCTACTTCTATTAATAAACTATATCCCAAAGGTTTTAAAGCTTCAGTATAAAATATTTTACTTTTTTCATAATCAGAAACGCTAATTGTAATATGATCTAACATAAAATCTCCTCTAGATATCCTTAATGAATCCTTTCAACTGGGGTATAAATTATACCCCAGTTACACTTTTTGTGTCCTGCAAATTATTGACCGGCTTGGTGCAATATTGATTAAACTGTGCGTCAATAAAACGATAAGGTAAATGTTCATCGCGACCGAGTGGAATACCAAGACGTGTGGCCGTGATAATATTTCGTGGTGTTAAATTTTGATCTTCAATATAAAACATTTTTTTATCAAATGTTTTTTGATCCCAATCTGGCACTGTTAAATGCAATGATCGACACATAATCGTTTGGCCATTGCCAAGCTTTTCTATGGGTCGATTTTTATCATGTAATTGTTGCATGATTTCTTGAGTTTTAGCAGGTGATTTTTTATCAAAAAAGGGAAATCCTGATTTAATCAAAACAGCATTGCCCCCACCTCGTGCAGAAACATTCATCGAAGGTTTGCCATGGGCGTAATACATATACACTGTCCCAGCGGGCATAAATAATGCTTTTCGTTTCTCGGTGAAACCTAAAGACGCATGGGATGCTTTATCCTCTAAATAATAAGCTTCCGTTTCAATGATCCGCATGGATAACCATACACCCTGAATTTTCCGGCGTATAATTTTGCCTAATAAAGATTTGGCAAGCTTGATTGCGTCTTGGTCAAAAAAGGAGGATGTTAGCATGAGAATATTTTACCAAAAATTACCAAAGTTTGGTAAAATTACTTTTATCATTAAGGTAGAAAAAAACATGGATACCCATCTCATCCAAAAATTACGTCAAGATACCCCAGGTTGTCAGCAAGTTTTGCATTTTAATAATGCGGGGGCGGCGGGTATGAAGCTGCAGAATTAGCCGAAAATAAAATAAATATTTCTATTTCTTTAAATAAAAACACTCACTGATGCACATTTAAAACTATTTTGAAATATTACAGCCATTGCATGCGTCCATGCAGCACGCGTAAAATTTCAATAAAATTATCTTTAATTCTATAAGGAATAAGAAAGGGTGTTTTAGCAATAATTAATTCCCGCGTTCCTGGAATTCTGCCAGGCTTGCCCATATGTGGGTGTGTTTGTAAATGTTCAACTGCTTGATGAATACGCGTAGCGATATAATTCGCGGCCCTTGGATTATCTGCGGCAATAAATTTACGTAAAGATTGTAAATCCGCAACGGCTTTAGCCAACCATTTTATTTCCATTCGGGAGCATCCTGCTCATTCTGTGTGCCCCAACTTTGTAACCAAGTACTCACTTCATCATGTGTTGCAAAAACAGCATTAGGTTGATCTGCAGCCTCAAGGCCTTCCTGAATAGCTTGAATCTGCCAAGCTTGTAAGGCAAGATAATCATTAATTGCTTGCGCAGCTAAATAAGATTTTGTACGCCCTGTTGCTTGAGATAATTGTTCTAATTGCGCACGCCTTTCTGGCGACACCCGCACGCTAATTGTAACAGCAGGAGAAGATGGTAGCATGGTAAACCTCGTATACGTTGTATACAAAGTATAGCTTTTCTATCAAGATAAAACAAGCATATTTTTAAGGCTTACAAAAAACCACGTAGCTGTCAGATCACCTCTGATAATACCCAAGTGTTCGAATATTTTTCATTCTATCGATAAAAATAATGCCATCGATATGATCAACTTCATGGAACACCAAGCGTGCATGAAAATCGGATACTTCGCGTTCAATTTTTTGTCCATGTTCATCAAAACCTATGTAAGCAATGGCTTTGGGGCGCGGGACTTCTCCACGTAATTCCCCCACACTTAAGCAACCTTCATAAGCGTTTATTTCTGTTGCATCTAAAATTTTAATTTCTGGATTACATAAGACTGTAAATGGAATTGGATCAACATTTTGATACCGCTCGGTTTGCTCAAACCCAAATACTACTACACGACGATTAATGCCAATTTGTGGTGCAGCGATTCCAACACCGCCATAATGTTCCTTTGAGTCCCATAAATCTTGCACTAAATTTAATAACCATGGACTGCCAAAATCATTGGGTTCTATCGGTAATGATTTTTCGCGCAATGATGGCGTGCCAATTCTGACGACGGGTTGTACAGGCATAATGTATTCATCCTATTTTTTCTAAAACTACAAATTGATAGTCATACGTATTCACTGCATCTTTTTGATGAGTTTCACGAGAAATCTCACGCCACTCATCTTCATTCCATTTTGGGAAAAACGTATCACCTTGTGTATTTAAATCTATGAACGTTAGATACATGCGATCTGCGATTTTAATCGCTTCTTGGTATAACTGTCCGCCGCCTATGATCATGGTTTCATCTGCGTTTCCTGCAGCTTTAATGGCATCTTTTAAACTATGTACAATCACACAATTAGGTGCAATAAAATTTTCTTGTTGTGTCACCACAATATTAGTGCGATCTGGCAATGCTTTTCCTAATGATTCAAACGTGCGTCGGCCCATAATCACTGGTTTATTTAGTGTTATTTTTTTAAAATGTTTTAAATCCGCTGGCAAATGCCAAGGCATGCGATTCTCTTTTCCTATTGAATGATCATTCGCCATTGCTGCTATTAATGAAATCATATTTATTTCCTAGACAGCAACGGGTGCTTTAATATTTGGGTAGGCCTCGTAATTTTCCAAAGCAAAATCTTCGTATTTAAAATCAAAAATAGATTTAACGTGAGGATTAATTTTCATCACTGGTAATGCTTTTGGCGTGCGTTTTAATTGTTCATCGGCTTGTTCAAAATGATTTAAATATAAATGGGCATCACCTAAAGTGTGCACAAAATCACCTACACCTAATCCTGTTACTTGTGCAACCATCATGGTCAATAAAGCATAAGAAGCAATATTAAAAGGCACACCTAAAAATATATCAGCGCTGCGTTGATACAATTGACATGATAATTTATTATCGGCCACATAAAATTGAAAGAAACAATGACACGGTGGCAATGCCATTTTTTCTATTTCTCCCACATTCCATGATGAGACAATCAAACGTCTAGAATCGGGACGCTCACGAATTTCTTTAATTACTTGTGAAATTTGATCGATCGTTCTTCCGTCTGCAGTCGGCCATGAGCGCCATTGATGACCATACACTGGACCTAATTCACCCCGTTCATCTGCCCATTCATCCCAAATTTTTACGCCATTTTCTTGTAAATATTTTACATTAGTATCACCTTGTAAAAACCAAAGTAACTCATGAAGAATGGATTTTAAATGTAATTTTTTCGTAGTGAGCATGGGAAAGCCTTGATTTAAATCAAAACGCATTTGATAACCAAATACACTACGCGTCCCAGTGCCGGTACGATCTGTTTTTTCTGTACCGTTGTCGCGCACAAATCGTAATAAATCTAAATATGTTTTCATCACATTTCCTTATTTTTTATGATAAGCAAAATAAATTAATAATATGCCCCAAATACCTAAAACCACCGACAATAATTGTCCCATGGTGATAAAGTTTAAGAATAAAAATCCTAAATGCGCATCCGGCTCGCGAAACATTTCAGAAAAAATTCGTAATATCGCATAACCTAAAGCAAAGACACCAGAAACTGCCATTGTGGGTCTTGGTTTACTGGAAAAAACCCAAACGATAATAAATAACACTACACCTTCTAAAAATGCTTGATACAATTGTGAGGGATGCCGTGCAAGCGGCCCTGCATTGGGGAAAACCATAGCCCATGGCACATCACTGACACGTCCCCATAATTCACCGTTGATAAAATTGCCCACGCGGCCTAAGCCTAAACCAAGAGGCACTAAGGGTGAAACAAAATCAGTCACTGCATAAAATGTTTTATGATATTTTTTTGCAAACAATAACATCGCAAGCAAAACGCCTAATAATCCACCATGAAACGACATGCCGCCTTGCCATATTTTTAATAATATCAGTGGATCATGAATAAAATCGCTAAAATTATAAAATAAAATATAACCAATACGTCCGCCTAAAATCACACCAAATACACCGTAAAAAATCAAATCATTGACTTGCGGAATTGTCCAGGTGGCACTTTTTTTTGCGCGCACCCGAGCTAAATACCATGCCGATAAAAATGCCAGCATATACATAATCCCATACCAATATACTTTTATGGGTCCTAATGATAATGCAACTGGATCAATCTCTGGATACAACATGATTTCACCCTAATATAAATAAACTTATACTTATGAACAATAAAATAAAGCCAAAAATTTCTTTTAATCTTTTTACGGATAACTTTTGTGCGATTGAAATACCAATGGGTGCACAAATAGTACTGGTTATAATAATCGGCAATACAGCAGGCCAATATACATAACCTGTGGAATAACGCGGTAAATCATGCACCTTTAAACCAAAAACAATATACCCTAGCGTTGCTAATAACACCACGGGTAAAATGCATACTATAGACAATGCGGAAATTTCTCGCATATTTAATGACAATAAACCTAAAAATGGAATAATTAAAACCCCGCCTCCTAAACCTAACATAGAAGTAAGAGATCCTATTACCAAACCCACAAGCCACATAATAGGCGTGGCAGGCACTGGATATGTGGTATCACTTTGCCAATTAAATATATAACGCAAAGACAATAACGCTAAAAATCCTGCAAACATATAGAGTAACCATTCTGTATTTAACTTTGTGGCAATATAAGACCCAATGATCGCGCCACATAATAATCCTGGGATCAATTGCCACGCAATGGGCCAGCGAATATTATTTTTTCGTGCGTGCACAATTCCAGCGATTAAACTGGTAAATGCTACGCTGGCAAGAGAGGACGCAAGCACTACGTGCATAAGTTCATGCGGAGGAATTAACGCTGTTATTTGAAACAAATAAATCAATCCTGGAATAATAATCACGCCACCGCCGATGCCAAAAACACCTGCAGCTAAACCTGCGATCACCCCCAAGAATAAAAATCCCAGTATTAACATATTTCAAATACCCCAATGCAACGGTATACTCAAATACAAATGACTATTCCTTGCCAAACAACAAAAGAACTACTCAGCAAAGCCTATGCTTTGAACCATATGAGTGTAGGCGAATTGGCCCGACAATGGCAGTTCTCTATGCCTAATGATACACGCAGTAGTAAAGGTTTTGTGGGCCAATTACTAGAAATTGCTTTAGGCACAGACAGTGGTAATAAACCACAACCTGATTTTGAACATTTGGGAATAGAACTTAAAACCATTCCCATTAATCCCAAAGGCCAGCCATTAGAATCTACTTTTATTTGCAGCGCACCTTTAAACCCAATATTGGGTCAAACTTTTGAAGAATCTTTGCTGTATAAAAAATTAAAAAAAATCCTCTGGATTCCCATTATTACAGCTCAAAAATCACAGCCTTTTATTGAAAGAAAAATAGGTCGTGCAATTTTATGGGAGCCAAGCACAGAAGAATACACCACTGTCAAAACTGACTGGGAAGAATTAATAGAAATGATTAGTTTGGGTCAATTGGCGAATATCACAGCAAATCACGGAACTTACCTACAGTTGCGTCCAAAAGCTGCAAACGCTCGCGTCTTATCCAAAGGCATAGGCGAACAAGGCGAGCCTATTTTAACCCTCCCACGTGGGTTTTATTTACGCGCTGATTTTACTAAAAAGATTCTAAAATGATGTATCTTTAGCTATGATTACATAAAAAGGATTATGTCATGTTATTACGAGGACTTTTGTCATCTCTTCTATTACTAAGCGCTATGGCAACTTTTGCCCATAGTAATAATACTTGCCCAGACGTAAATGAAATAAAACGAACGAGTGGTGAATATAGCTGGATTTCGTATGCGCCAGGTTGGTCTGGAGCTTATGTTTCACCATTGCAAGGTAAAGGTAATTCAACACATGTGACCAATTTTATCGAAGCCCGTTGGATCCAACTTACTAATTTAGAAAAGAGCCAAGGTTATTTTGAATGTGATTATCATGGCAATTATGATGGCGAAATCATTCGCTTTACCCAAGTAGGCACGCGCGCCAATGTAAAACCTACTGATAATCATTGGTCTTGCCAGCTCAATCCCAATTTTCCTGGTGTTCAATGCATATGTAGTATTTCAACACAACATTGTGTTTTAGAAACCATCGATAATTCTCCTGCGCCGACCCCAATATATATTGATCCCAATGGAACTGCGCCACTTGAATCGCCGCCTGATGTGAATACATTTAGAGATAAATAATGGACACCCATTATTCAAAACTAGATTTATTACTAATGGAATTTCAAAATTCCATCTTAACGCCGCGAGCAGTAAAACGCGCATCGCCTGCAGAGCATATTCCAGAGGGTTCTTTATCTGCTGAAGATAAAAAATTGTGCGCAAGCTTAATGCGTGTAAATCACACCGGTGAAATCTGCGCACAAGCTTTATATTTAGGCCAAGCCTTTGTGGCAAAAAATGAACAAACCCGTGCACATTTATTTAATGCCGCCGATGAAGAAGCCGATCATCTTGCTTGGTGCGCAAAACGACTCGATGAATTAAGCGCTCACCCCAGTATTTTGAATTTATTTTTTTTCAGCACGTCAGTGTTAACGGGCATGTTAGCTGGACTTGCTTCAGATAAAATCAGTTTGGGTTTTATTGCAGAAACCGAGCAACAAGTTGCTGAACATTTATCCGACCATCTCCAACGCTTACCCAGCGATGATAAAAAAAGCCATGCCATTATCAGCCAAATGCACATGGATGAGATTAAACATCAAAATGATGCCCTAGCCGCAGGTGGCGAAACCCTACCCGAATATATCCAAATCCTCATGCGCTTATCTGCAATCGTCATGACTAAAACTACCTATTATGTTTAATTGTAACTCACCTAAATAGGTGGAAAAGGTATATAATATCCCTCTTTTAACATTCAAAACGAGCACATTATGCCTACCTTATTACGTAATATCGCCATTATCGCCCACGTGGATCACGGCAAAACCACTCTAGTTGACCAATTATTGCAACAATCCGGCACCTTAGATGCAAGAGCCGATAAAGTTGAGCGGGTCATGGATTCTAATGCGCTGGAAAAAGAACGGGGTATTACCATTTTAGCTAAAAACACTGCTATTGAATGGGGTGGTTATCACATTAATATTGTAGATACCCCAGGACACGCAGACTTTGGTGGCGAAGTAGAACGTATTTTGACTATGGTAGATTCTGTATTATTACTGGTTGATGCCGTAGAAGGTCCTATGCCACAAACCCGGTTTGTGACTCAAAAAGCATTTGCCCATGGTCTTCGTCCTATTGTTGTGATTAATAAAATTGACAGACCTGGTGCTCGTCCTGATTGGGTTGTTGATCAAGTCTTTGATTTATTTGATCGTTTAGGTGCAAATGATGCCCAGCTCGATTTTCCGATTCTTTATGCATCTGCCTTGCAAGGTTTTGCGATTACTCATCTTACTGATGAGCATAAAAATATGGATCCTTTATTTCAAGCCGTTGTTGATTTTGTGCCGCCACCGAATGCAGATGAAGATGGCCCATTACAAATGCAGATCTCTTCTTTAGATTATTCTAGTTATGTAGGCGCTATTGGTATTGGTCGAATTAAACGCGGCAAAATGACCAGCAACATGCCGGTCAGCATTATCGATCGTGAAGGTGAAGTTCGCCGTGGTCGCATTTTACAAATTTTAGGTTATCACGGTTTAGAACGCATAGAAATTCCTGAAGCGCTAGCCGGGAATATTGTTGCCATTACGGGTATCGAAAATATTCATATTTCAGATACCGTCTGTGCGCCTGAACAGGTTGAAGCATTACCACCCTTAACTGTCGAAGAACCGACAGTGACCATGACTTTCCAAGTTAATGATTCACCCTTTGCCGGCAAAGAAGGTAAATATGTCACTAGCCGTAAAATTAAAGAACGTTTAGAAAAAGAATTGATTCATAACGTCGCTTTGCGTGTTGAAGATATGCCAGATCCTAATAAATTCCGTGTGTGTGGCCGTGGTGAGTTACATTTATCAATTTTAATTGAAACCATGCGTCGTGAAGGGTATGAGCTTGCAGTATGTAAACCTGAAGTCATCACCCGCGAGGAAAATGGTGAAACACTTGAGCCCTATGAAAACGTGACTTTAGATATTGAAGAAACACATCAAGGCACCATTATGGAAATTTTGGGCGAACGTGGTGGCGATCTGAAAGACATGATCAGTGATGGCAAAGGCCGAGTGCGTTTAGATTATATGGCACCTGCTCGTGCATTAATTGGTTTTCACACTGAATTTTTGACCCTTACTTCTGGCAGTGGCTTGATGTATCATATTTTTGATCATTATGGGCCGATTTCTAAATCTAAAATCAATACCAGGAACAGTGGCGTATTAATTTCTAATCAAGCAGGTAAGGTTACCGGTTTTGCTTTATTTAATCTCCAAGAACGTGGTCGTTTATTAGTTGAACCCCAAACCGCGGTCTATGAAGGCATGATAGTCGGCATCCATTCTAGAGATAATGATCTAGTCGTCAATGCCATCAAAGAAAAACAACTCACTAATATGCGCGCCTCAGGCACAGATGAAAATATTGTCCTCACGCCACCCATTCGTTTTAGCCTAGAACAAGCTTTAAGCTTCATTGAATCCGACGAATTAGTAGAAATAACCCCTCTACATATTCGCATCCGCAAGAAGTTCCTCAAAGAAACCGACCGTAAACGTTCTTAATTCCTAAAAATGCGCCCCGTAATCATTGCGGGGCACATTTATTGCAATACTTCCATCAGTTACTATTCTTATAAAAAGTGCTAGGACTTCCTTTACGAGATTTAAAAGATGCCAGGATTAAATGACAATCAAAAAATAGCCATTGAAAACTGGCTTAATCAATATCTTTATAATAATAAAATTAAAACAACATACACCATCAACGAAGAAAATAACTACATCACTATTACATTATCCAATGTTGCGATTGATCTAGCGAGATTAAAATCAAATTATGAAACATGGCGCAAGCAAAGAAAAGCACAGATTAATAACGACTACGAATCTAAAGAGATTAAAAATAAAATTATAAAATCTCTTCCCGAAAATATTTTATTTAAAATAGCCAATCCAAATATTAAACCAAATAAATTACCAAATCCGCAAGTACAGTCTAAAAAACAAATTATTGAATCTATAGTAAAAGCACTAAGCGAAGTTAATCCCGGTATATCTATTAAAGAAAGATCAGACGTAGAAATTACTGTGAGTGACGATTATAAATCTGCGCAAATAATAGTTTCAACAGCGCTAAATACCTTGGGCTTAAAAGCAATACTGACAAGATCTAATCCAGATCTAAATATTTCCATCACCAGAAAAGATAATTTTAATAAATATGATAATAATAAAACATTAGAGCCTTCAAAACAACAAACTAAACAACCTATAGTCTACGACGAAGTTTACAGGATGAAATCTACAATAAACTTGGCCCTGATTTTTGCAAAAATGCGCTTGGTGGATGAATGTTGGTGGAACTCTAATCTATTAATGAAAAAAATAGATGTTTTAGATAAAATGATAGAAACTCTTGCTCTTGCACAAACTAAAGATGATATTAATAGCATCATGTTCGATGTCAATGAAGACCAAGATTTTAAACCCACCTCTTCAACCTTGATACGTAATTATGACGCTAAAATTCTAAACAAACATCGTTATGGATGCTTGATCAATACTACAACTCAGAAGAACCTGGTAGAGAGTTTTAAACAATTCAAACCATAATCCAGATAATTCCCCACAACACTAACCACGCATAAATACCAGCAATAATATCATCCAGCATAATGCCAGCGCCGCCAGGCACGTGTTGATCTAAATAACGAATGGGAAATGGTTTCCAAATGTCAAAAATTCTAAATAAAATAAACCCTAAAATAATCCATAGCCAGCCTTTAGGCGCTGCGATCATGGTGACTAAGTAACCTGCAATTTCATCGATAACAATACCAGAATGATCGGGTACACCTAGATCTTTTTCTGTGACATGTGAAACCCAGGTGCCGAAAATAATGATGGCTAAAGTGATTAACAAATAAGGGATTAAATTTAAATCTTGCATGACATAATAAAGCGGGATAGCCATTAACGTTCCAAACGTTCCTGGCGCAAATGGAATGGCGCCAGCACCAAAGCCAAAGGCTATGAAATGAATTGGATTAGTAAATACACTACGCGGCGCGTGTGGTTTTGACATGAAAAACTCCTTTTTATGCGATAAACGCTGCAAAATCTTTATGGTATTTAACCGGTGTAAATTCAATCACTTCATATTTAGCGATCTGGTAAATTGAAAAAGGATCATGTTTCAATACCTCATCTAACTGCGCGCGATCGGTTAATTGTGAAATCAGAACCCCACCCGTTCTGGGATTTCTGGGTCCTGAGACCACCAAATAATCTTTTTGGTAACATTGTTCCAGATATTCCCGATGCGCCACCAAATATTCATCAACGACTTCGATGGGTTGTTTGTAAGTAAGTAGTATTAAGAACATCGCTCGCTCCTATTATTTCATTGACTCTGCCATGCGTGCATAGTAGCCTATATTCACATGAAAACCATCCCTATTATCACCATTAAACCCGGATTTTCCAAGCCTTTTTGGGCGGGGAATCCTTTGGTTTATCCTAAAGCCATTGAGAATGAAGGGAAACTTAATCTGGGTGATTGGGTCTGTGTAAACGACGCCAAACATGTGCCTATTGCTTATGGATTTTATAATCCGCATTCAATGTACCGCGTGAGACTGATTGCTTGGGCCAATGAGGGAAAGCAGTTTTCAGATCTTAAAACAGCAGTAGCACGACGTATTCAAGATGCGATTGCTTTACGTCAAATGTTAAATTTACCCAATGAATTAACCAACGCTTATCGTTTGATCAATAGTGAGGGCGATAAATTATCGGGTTTAACAGTGGATGTACTGGGTGATTATTTAGTTGCACAAGTCACCGCAAGTTATGTGATGCAGCAAAAAGATTTAATAGAAGAATTATTAAGCACGCAATTTTTGAATAAAAAAATCATTTGGCGAGCGCATGAAAAATCATTGCAACAAGATGGCTGGATGGGCGATAAATTTTCATCTGAATCTATCAGTGAAAATATTACTATTAAAGAAAATGGGATTTTATATCAAATTGATCCACAAGAAGGTCAAAAAACTGGGTTTTATTGCGACCAACGCGAAACACGTTTACTAGTACGTAGCATTGCGAAAAATAAAAAAGTTTTAGATGCCTGTTGCTTTAATGGTGGATTTGCGCTTAATGCAGCATTAGGTGGGGCCAGTGTAGTAACCGGTGTGGATACTTCAAATATAGCGATAACGCTTGCGCAAGAAAATGCAAGAACAAATAATTATAAAATTAATTTTATCGAACAAGAAGCATTAAAAACTTTAACTGAAACAAAACCCATGGATTTAATTATTTTAGATCCGCCCAAATTAGCGCCGTCTCACAAACATTTAAATAATGCTAAACGCAAATATTTACAACTCAATAAAGCTGCACTCATGGCACTTGCGCCCGGCGGTTATCTACTCACCTGCAGTTGCTCACAAGCAATGAGCTTACAAGATTTTACCCAAATTCTCTTAGATGCAGGTCTTGCCTGCAATAAAAATATTCAAATCATCAAAACAGGTTTTGCAGGCCCTGATCACCCTCAAGCTTTGGCTTTTAGCCATGGATCTTATTTGAAATGGCTGTTAGTGCGGGTTTAAATAAATTGACTATATGACGTCCATCTGGCAAACATAAATCGGGCGTTAGATCATGCAAGGGCTGTAGAAAAAATATCCGATCAAATACGCCAGGATGTGGCAGGGTTAACTCAAAGTCTTGAAAAACTAAATTTTCATACAATAATAAATCTAAATCAATGATGCGTGGACCCCAGCGTTTGATGCGTATGCGGCCCATTTTTTCTTCTATTGCTTGCAGTGCATGTAGTAAAGATTTAACGTCAAGTGTGGTTTTTATTTCAACTACTGCATTTACAAAATCATCTTGATCTTGCGGGCCCATCGGTGGGTTTTCATAAAATGGCGACGTGTTGATTAAAATTGTCTGCGCAATTTTTTTGATATGTTCTATCGCAGTTTTAATTTGCAAAGCGGGAACTGCTAAATTACTCCCCAGTGCTATGTACGCTGTCTTTTTTTCCAAGAGGTTTTTTCCTGCTTTTGTAGCGTTTTTTAGGTTTCGGGGCAAGAGGCAATTGTTCTAATAATAATTGTTGCTCTGCATGCTCAGAAGCTTGAAAATGTGTCCACCAAGCTGCGGCTTCTAGTAATGTAGGATCGCTTGCTGCACGCAGCACTAAAAAATCATATCCAGCACGAAAACGTTTGTGCAAACTTACAAATACGGCTTGATGCCTTACCAGTTGACTAAAACGCCATTGCAATGTCCAGATGTCACGAATAATTTCTGTGAGTCGTTTGGGAATGGCCATGGGCAATTCATTACTGTTTAATACTTTCGTTAAGGATTTTTGCGTAGCCAAGGCAGCATTGATGCGTGCACCTTTAAAGGATTCTAATGTTTCATTAAATTTTGGCCATAAAAATGCAGCAAGCAAAAATGCAGGATTAACACTTTGATCATTATCAACGCGCTCATCGGTTTTAATCAGCGCTTGTTCAATAAATATTTGCACGTTTGATACTGTTTTTTCAGAATAAATTGGCAGCAAATATTGAAGTAAACCATATTTCTCTAATAGAAAATAAGTATTTCTAGCATGA
>Ga0206835_1116_pt1 | contig 28176 bp, 24 predicted proteins | sample Alteio_BWOrgCont_31_FD_152853 | JGI IMG/M metagenome (GOLD analysis project Ga0206835, IMG submission 152853) | Enriched cells from forest soil in Barre Woods Harvard Forest LTER site, Petersham, Massachusetts, United States -... | ecosystem: Environmental > Terrestrial > Soil > Temperate forest >...
GCTGATTATCAAAGTTCTATTTATTTTTTCCTATTATATCGGATATGAATATTCAGTGGTGGCCAGAGTATATTGCCCGGCAGTTCTTATATTATTCTTAATCGCCACACTCTATGAAAAACGCTTCTCCCGGCCTTATCTATATTCAACTCTAATCGTCCTGCTTTTTCAGACTACTGGATATGTATATTTTACTGCGGTCGGAATACTAGTTGCTTATGCAGCGGATGTTTTTGTTGGAAGGAAATCTTTACCGCTGCCCACAAAAACTTATTATAAGGCATTCATAATTCTTGCTGTGGTTGGGATTTTGACTGCATTGATGATATGGCCGCATCCGGATGCGTCTAACTTGGCTGGTAGGCTGATGCCACGATTCAATCCTCATCTCATCCTTTTCGGCACGGAGCAGGCGTTTTTGCCTGGCGCACCCGACAATATCTATTATCTCGCAATGCCGGTTGTTATAATCTCGATTACTTTTTTTATCGCTATGGAGAATAGAGGTTTGTTCATAATCTATAGCAGCGGAATCGGCTGGCTGTTTTATATATTCTGCTTCAAATATGTTCCTGCTTTGCGCCATGCCGGCATTATAATGATTGTGACGGTATTCACGCTCTGGATAAGTGTCTACTACCGGAATAAAAACCCTTCGCCGCAGCGGAACAACGCATATAAATTGGCCATATTCCTATTTTTTCTCACCATGCCATATTCGTTGTATGCGAATTTCCTGCAGTCTCGGCATGATTATTTTTATAAATTTTCCGCAAGTAAGGATGTTGCTGACTTCTTGAAGAGCCAGGGTTTTCAGGATTACATCATCGCTGCGCATCACTATACGTACGGATCGGCGGTTGTGCCTTATATGCCGCAAACCAGGTTTTGGTATATCGCAGCAGAAGATTTCGGCACTTATTCCTTTTGGGATAAACGCCAGGAACGCGATGACTCCTTAAGGCCAGAGGAGGCGCTTGCGCTTGTAAGAAAACATTTTCCCAACAGGTCGGGAATCATAATGATGGCGAGTTATCCGATAGAGAATTTCAAAAATCTTAGTCTCGAATTTCTTTATTCTGCCGGTGGTGATATGGAATCTTATTGGTTATATAAGTTCGTAAATTGATTCTTATTTTATCACAACAATGAGAAGAATAAATCTTTTATCAAGATGCTACTGGATAATAATATTAGCCATGTTATACGGCCTTTGCTGGCTGCTTTCCTATAGCCATACCTATAACGTCACTTTAGAAAAAATTGGTTCTGCGGTCCCGCCTAAGGCTATAACTTTGCCCTTCCTGGAAAGATCTGAGCCTATGAGCAGCCCGGATGGTAATTTTTACACCGTGAAAGGCGACATAATGCTTCCATATCTTTCGCCGGCAGACAGGTTAATCATAAAAACCGATAATTGCCCGCTCTCATTGAGAATCAACGGCAAGCCGATAAATCTCATGGGGGTATTTCCATTGAAAAAGGATTGCAATTTCCAGGATGACGAATTCTCTCTCGGCATTAAACAGGCAAATCTTAGGTTTGGCAAAAACCATTTTGAGATTACTTTTAACGACTACGGCGGGGATTACGGAGTTTCGATCCAAGCAAAATCTGTATTCATGAAAAAAACCCTCATATTCGTCGCCCCGCTGATTTTCATATGGCTTTTTATCCGCTTTATTGGAGTAAAAAAGCGGGATTTTCTTTCCATTCATACCCTAATCGCCGGGCTGCTTTTAGCAGGAGGAGTTTTTGCCATATCCTTAAGCTACGGGAAATTAAGCCAGACTTGCGATGAAACTAGCCATATAGGAGGCGGAATGGAATGGTGGGATAGAGGAGAATATACTTTCGAGGCTATGCATACTCCGCTGGCCAGGATCGCCGATGCGGCCCTGCTTTACCTTAACAACATAATGCTAACCTCTAAGGATTATAGAAACCTCTATCATACGTCCGGTTTTCCTCCGCATGTTGCTGGCAATATCCTTCTCGGTAAGGACGGGACATATATCAGGAACCTGACTCTTGCCAGAATCGGAACATTGCCCTTTTATATTCTTGCCGGATGCATAGTGTTCATCTGGAGTAACAATCTCTTTGGCTGGCGAACCGCCTTGGCGTCTTTGCTGCTCTATGTAACGTGTCCCGTGATAACCGGGCATGCCGGGCTTGCCACCACCGATATGGCTTATACGGCAATGTTCGCTCTTGCCATTTTTGCTTACATAAAATGGTTGGAAAAACCGAATGTTTTTAACAGTATTTTTTTAGGTCTAGCTTCATTCCTGATGGTAATGACAAAGCTTTCATCTCTGGTTCACTTCCCGGCGGCGGTTTTTCTTATAACCTTATGGTATTTCGCCTATTTGAGAAAACATCACCAGGAGCAGGAAGTAAATGCCCCAGCATGTTTCATTAACGGCATATTCATAGCGCTGCCATGCTTTATATTGCTCCTACAATCAATCTATTACTTTGATAATTTTCATGCTTTCATATTAGGGATTCAAGAGCTTTATGATAGAAATAAATATGCCTATTGGGTGTGGTTTTTTAATAAGATGCAGCCTGGAGGAATATGGTACTTCTTTCCGATAGATTTTTTAATTAAGAGTCCTCTGCCTTTTTTAATATTTATTTTGATCGGCATTTTTTCTTCATTAAAACTTTTCAAATATAATTATAACCATCGAGTTTTTTTTCCGATTCTAGCGGCAATTGCAGTAATGGGAACAAGCATGCTTTCCAATATTAATATTGGGATAAGACATATACTGCCATTGTATCCCTTTCTAGCTATTACTGGGGGATATGGATTGACAAAAATGCTGGAATCTAAAAAGATTTCTCATGCTTTTAGAATCTTAGGGATGACTCTTCTTATCTGGCAGATTATCTCCTTTGTTCGCATAGCTCCAGACTACATAGCATATTTTAACGAATTTGCCGGTAATCATCCGGAAAACATAGTAGTAGAGTCAGATTTAGATTGGGGGCAGGATATGCTGCGCCTTGAAAAGACCTTAAAGAAATATAACATCACCGAAGTTTCGATATGCCATAGGCCAATGGTAATGTCATCAGTGGATAAAATAATCTCAATTAAAGTCTTACCGTGTGTAGAAGGAAATTCCTCATATCGCGGATGGGTAGCAGTCGGGCTTTGGCATAAACTTCCGGATGGGAACTTATCGTGGCTCGATAAATACCCATATATCAAAGTCGGTAAAGGAATGAACCTTTACCACATCGAATAATCCTACTTCGTGATTTTCTCTCCGCCTTTTATTATCTCGTCTATGAAATAATTCGGCCGTCTTTTCGATTCAATGAATATGCGCCCTATATATTCGCCCATCAGGCCGAGCAGTATGAATTGTGTGCTGTTCATTATCAATATTATGCTGACTATACTGGTCCAACCCGGCACCACTTTCTCCGTTATCCAAGTGTAAAATGCATAGATAAGAAAAATCAATCCCAGGAAAGCTGAGAAAAGTCCGAAAAAGAAGGCTGTCCGGAGCGGCTTCATTGAGAATCCGGTAATCGCATCGATAGCTAACCTTAACATTTTCGGGAACGGATAATGTGTTTCTCCCGAATGGCGCTTTTCCCTTTCGTACATGATCGGCGCCTGCCGGAAGCCTACCCAGCTTATCATTCCCCTGATGAACCTATTGGCCTCGGGCATTGAGTTCAAAGCTTTCAGAACTTTTTGATTTATCAATCTGAAATCACCGGTATCGTTGTGTATGTGAATGTCGCTTAAGAAATCGAGGAGTCGGTAGAATATTTTCGCCGCTACTTTTTTAAGCCAGGTTTCGCCTTGTCTTTTTATCCTTTTGCCATAAACAACATCATAGCCGCTATCCATAATCTGCATCATTTCCGGCAATAGCTCGGGAGGGTCTTGCAGGTCGGCATCTATTATAAGGATTCTACCCCCAACGCAGAGCGATAGTCCGGCCGAAAGGGCTAATTGGTGACCATAATTCCTGGAAAGGTTGACGGCGGTAACCTCCGCGTGTTTTTTGGATAATTCTGTAATCCGGTTCCAGGTTCCATCAGTTGAACCGTCATTCACCAGTACAATTTCATAACTCAGACCAGCCATACTGTTGCATACGCCGGAAAGCCTCCCGCACATTTCATTGATATTCCCCTCCTCATTGAAGCAGGGTATGATTATGGATAAATCCATTTCTCTCATGTTTGTCTTAGCACTGTTAGCGTACTTCAGCGTTTACTGTCCCGCTGTTGTCCCATAAAGAAATTATATTCTATAAAATGGAAGCGATGGCGAGACTAAAAATTGGAGGCGGAATCGAACCGCCGCATAGCGGATTTTCTTACTGGAATAATCTATAAACAAATCCAATCCTTCCTAATAAACAAAAAATTACCATAAATGGATTAGAATTGAAAAATAATAAAACAGCGTTGCCGGAATGTAGGGAAAGATTTAGCATTCATGTGATTTAGGAACACAACTAATTATGAAAAAGGCAATCTGTATCGGCGCGGGGCCTGCCGGGCTTACTGCGGCATATCTTCTTTCCAAAGAGGGTGTTGCTGTCACAGTGGTGGAAAAAGACCCCGTCTATGTTGGTGGAATTTCAAAGACTATTGTCCATAATGGATTTTGTTTTGACATTGGTGGCCACCGGTTTTTTTCCAAGTCGGCTGAAGTGGAGAAACTTTGGGATGAAATACTTGGGCGTGATTTTCTGAAACGTCCCCGTAAATCAAGGATTTTCTACCGCTCGAAGTTTTTTTCTTATCCGTTGAAGCCGTTTGAAGCCCTAATGAACCTGGGGGTAATAACTTCCACCCACTGTGTGTTTTCCTATATATGGATCAGGATTTTCCCCTATAGGAATCCTAAGAATTTTGAAGAATGGGTAACAAATAATTTCGGGAGAAAGTTGTTCGAGATTTTTTTCAAGACCTATACAGAGAAAGTTTGGGGAATGAAATGCCGCGAAATATCGGTAGACTGGGCGGCGCAGCGGATAAAAGGACTTTCATTGTGGGTTGCCATAAGGAACGCCTTCTTTCCGCAAAAAAAGGCCGGCAGCTCGGTCAAAACACTTATTGATTCATTCCGCTATCCGCGCAAAGGGCCGGGCATGATGTGGGAGAAGGCGGCGGAAAAAATTAAAATACATGGTGGTGAAGTAAGAATGGGAGCTGATGCTTTCAAATTCTTATATCTGCCGGAAAAGAAAGTATGGCAGGTTCATTGTAAAGTACAGAATGGAGCAACTGAAATTTTTGAGGCGGAACATATAGTCAGTTCTACGCCTTTAAAAGAACTGGTGACTGCCATTCATCCTTTGCTTCCCTCCCATGCATTGCAGGCCGCCCATGCATTGCGCTACCGTGATTTTCTTATAGTTGCGTTGGTTGTTCATGACATGAATATCTTTGATGATAACTGGATATACATACACGACCCTGCTGTCAGGGTTGGTAGGATACAGAATTTCAAATCCTGGTCGCCTGAGATGATCCCTGACCCGTCTATGAACTGCTACGGCATGGAATATTTTTGTTTTGAAGGCGATGGATTGTGGCAAAGCTCCGATGATGAGTTGGTAAAACTTGCAATGAAGGAAATCGGGTATCTTGGCCTAGCTGAAGAAGGTGATATAAAAGCAGGCTATGTGGTCAGGCAAAAAAAGGCTTATCCTGTTTATGATGAAGATTATGCAAAACATGTGGATGCAATTCGGAATTCTTTGGAAGAAAATTGCCCCGGCCTGCATCTGGTCGGGCGCAACGGCATGCATAAATATAATAACCAGGATCACGCCATGATGACAGCAATGTTAACTGCCAAAAATATCATGGCCGGCAAACAAATTTATGATGTGTGGAAAGTCAACCAAGATGCCGAATATCACGAAACACAGACAAGTGAAGAACAATCACCCGGAACTGGTTTAAGGTCAGTGCCTAAGCGGTCTGGCTAGAGGATGACAATAGCGTAGAGGTAGTTGCGTTGTTATAGGCAGTTAGCACTGCCTGCAATGGATCTGTGGCAAGTTGTGTATTAGTTGCTTTTTGGACAGTTGCATTATTAGCAACATCCGATAGCGAAGAAGTTGCTGCAGTAAGCAGTAGGTTGCTATCGAGGCTGGTCAGGCTGCTATCCGTGCTGCCGTCGCTACTACCGCCAAGCAAGCTTAAAATCGGATTAGCGTTCCCAGATGAGGAACCGACACCCTGGAGCAGTCCCAGCATCTCGGAACTGAGAGACACACTGTTTGCCGGCGGTAGGAGTTGTGCAGTATTGCCAATGGCTGTAACGGGATTTGTTGATGTCTGCGTGGAAGGGGTTTGCTGAGGATTAGTGACAGGATTTACCGGACTTTGCAACTGGCTGACCGATGGGAACAGATTGCTGGCACTGCTGATGGAACTTACCATTTCTCACTCCTTCGCTTAATTATTACGAGTTAACATTATAGCATAATAACATAGTAATGGTTAATAAATCGTTAACGGATAATAATCATCATAAATCAGTCTATTATCCGGTTACGGGGCGTATTCTGCCTAAAAAAGAGGCATAAATGCTACAAAATAATCGGTATTTTCGTTTTCCGATGATTTTTCGCCGTAAAAATAGTAGGATATGGCCATGAATAAGGAAGGGTTTATCGCCGCCAACAGGTTCGGGATGGGTGTCAGGCCAGATGATGCGGAGGAAGTTTTCCGCAAACCAATGCAATGGCTGATAACGCAAATCGAACGCCCGGAAGATGATTTTTCCGATTTCACTCCTTTAACCTCCTCTCGTGATAATACGATAAAGATAATGCAGGCGCGGCAATTAGGGGATGAATCCAAAGAGGAAATCCGGGCTGGTATCAAGAACATAGCACTAGATGAAATCCGCGCTCGCGCAAAGCATGCCATAAACAGCCGCACTCCGTTTTATGAAAGGCTGGTAAATTTCTGGAGTAACCATTTCACGGTTTCGGCTAAGAAGGGTATAGTGGCGGCACTGGCCGGGAGCTTCGAGCGCGAGGCGATAAGGCCTAACGTTACCGGCAATTTTTCCGATCTTTTGCTTAGCGTTTACCATCACCCGGCGATGCTGATGTACCTTGATAACGCACAATCAAGCGGCCCGGATTCACAAGCCGGAATCCGCCGCGGCGTTGGACTCAACGAAAATTTGGCCCGGGAAATTATGGAGCTTCACACTCTCGGAGTTGACGGCGGCTATACCCAGGAAGACGTCACTAATTTCGCCAAGATACTCACCGGATGGGGTATCGGCAGGCTGGAATCAAGAAATCCCGGTATGTTCGAATTCGCCGAAAACCGGCATGAACCAGGTAGCCAGACCATACTCGGCAAAACCTATGCCGATTCCGGCGAGAAACAGGGAATCGCTGTTTTGCAGGATTTTGCTTCGAGCCCGGCCACGGCGCATCACATCGCGTTTAAACTCGCCCGACACTTCATTGCGGATAATCCGCCGCAACCGGTGGTTGGCAAACTGCAAACCGTGTTCCAGAAAACCGACGGGAACCTAAAAGCGCTTTATACTACGCTGCTGGAGTTACCGGAAACCTGGAAATTCGAGAATCCGAAAATCAAAAACGGTTACGACCTGGTGATTTCTGCTGCCCGGCTTGCCGGTGGGAAGAATGATCCGAATCTGGATTATTGCCTACAATCTCTGAAATTTCTAGGCAGCCTGCCATTCACTGCCGATTCTCCCGCCGGTTTTCCGGATGTGGCGCAAGATACAGCCGGGCCGGAAAGCATGATGCGCCGAATCGAATGGGCGCAGCTTGCCGCGGTAAAACTCACTCCAGGCTATGATTTCAAGGAACTGGCAGGGATTTCCATTGCGCCGATAATATCGGAGGAAACCAGGACGGCCCTGGAATCTGCGGCGAGCGAGCGAGAAGGTCTGGCGCTGCTGCTGGCATCACCGGAATTTCAAAAGAGATAAAAATTTTCACCTGTTCACTAATAAGAATAGGATAGGATTTTTAGTTTGAGTGACTATAAATCTTTATTCTCTATTGCTCCAAATTCATGTAATTTGCCAGTATGTTTTTCGGAAATAGCAAAATCCATTACAACAAAATCGCCGGACAAAGCGTGCGGCGCCTTGGCTCTCTTAGCGATTGCGTTTTTTCTGTGGCGATGACGCTGCTGGTTCTTGATCTCCATGTTCCAGAGATTGCCAGCATCCATAGCGAAAGCGATTTGTTACAGGCATTAGTTGCGCTTGCCCCTAAAATAGGAATGTTTGCTATGAGTTTTTTGACCCTTGGGCTTTACTGGAACGGGCATAATACACAGCTTTATCACTTCAAAAGGGGCGATAGAGACCTGGTCTGGATACATATTCCCTTCCTGTTCGCGGTTTCCATGATGCCATTCTCAACCAAATTTCTAGCCGAGTTCATCACTTACCGCTTCGCGCTTATTGTGTATTGGTTTAATCTTTTTGCTTTGGGAGCGTTGCTCTATATAAGCTGGCTATATGCGACCAAGCATGGGCTATTAAAAGCTAATGTGCCTGAGGGTTTAGACTGCGCCATCAGGAAACGTGTCATTGGCGCATTAATCTTGCAAGCATTCGGTCTTTCGCTCTGCCTGATCAATACCTATTGGAGCATAGGGTTTATTTTGCTGGTGCAGCTTAATTATGCCATAGCGCCGAAATTTGGGCGGTGGCTGGGATAGCCAACCATCAAGGTGGTCTTTGAGCCGAACTGCCTCCTGGCTTTTTCCTTACATTTTGTCTTCGCTTATAATTCTTTTTTGAGATTCGTTAACCTTTTGTTAACGAATACTTGCTATAATTAAACTAAAATTTTGGAGATTATTATGCCTGGTGAAGCTCAGCCAAATAAAAAATTCAAGCCTTTTGAAGCCGTTTATCCCTTTCCCGATATGTTAAGGAGCTTGCTGAAGTCTATTGAAATGGGGACAGCCTCCGTCCAACTTCATATAGCGACAGGGCACAATATAACACCTGCTGAGGCAAGCAATCTTTTGTCCAGAACTACAAAAGAAATCAAACGAAAAACTTTGGAACCTATATGGAAAGGGATTAGGGACAACAAAGATATCAAAATGGATAAAAGCCTTATTTCCGACTCAGTCGAACAATTTTTTGCATATCTTGTCGCAAATCATATAGCAAGGCATCCGGGAATAAAACCAGGCGAAAAGGTTGAATGGAAGCAAGCTAAAAAACCAGAGCCGCGCAAATATGAACCGAAAACACTGCCAAAAAAGAAAGAGCCTGTTAGCAAAGTCCCCGTTCCCACCCCGGCTGCTGAACCGATAGAGCCAGGAGCGAATGGGAGGGTTCAGAAAGCACATCAATTAATGGTTGAACTGCTGAAAGGTGGAGTAAGTTATGGAGATACCCAGCACTATCTTCTTTTAAGAAAATCTATCAGTCCTGAAAATGTTCTCAGGTTGCTAATGGAAGAAAATACCAAATATGCAATTCCGAAAGATCTTGCTGCTCTCGCTCACATCAAATCAGTGTCTTCGGGCGCAGTCGAATCTTTAGAAGCGATTTTGATGAATCAAATAGGTCATTTTGTCACTGATTTGAACAAAACAAGTTCGCTCCTCTCGACCCGGCCAAGGCTTGCTATAACGGCCGAGGAAATGCGGTTATTTCTTGATCCTAAAGGGAAAGGTATATCCAAAGCCGGTCCGACACCTGAGAAAGTTCAAGCTCTCCCCAATGCGATCGCTGAATTATTCAGACTTAGTGATCTGAGAAAAGGGCAACTAAATGAACTATTCAATCAGCGCGCATTATTTATTCAGGCGGGTGGTAATTGGAAGCCAAAGGCAGAAGAAAGAGACGAGGAGGGGGAGGAGGGGATACAAGTGGATGAAGTGGATAAAAACGATGGCCCAAATGCCGCTCGTGCCATAGCTTCTAAGAGCAAACCTAGAAACAGAAGAGGTGGCAGGTAATTTCGCCTTGGTCATTACTGATCTGAAAGCTCAAAGGTTAAAAGAAATCTGCATCGATGCGTCCTTTAATAAAAAGAGTAGCCAATACCGTCCCTAGCTTTGCCGGGGCTATAGATGCTAATAAATAAATTGGCGGAGGAGTGGAAACTTTACTCGAACCGTCTTTAAAAGGATTTCTGCGGTTTTCCGAAGGTGCTACCTAATCAGCGGTTGTCCTCTTTCTATAATTTATCAACCGAATTTTAGCCGCGTATTCTTCCAAGTTTTAATGATTCATGAAGTTGCTTCTTTAGTTCTGTAGCAGATTTACCTTGCGCCTCGAAATGCGCCAATATTTCCGCTTGAACTGCTTCCATGCCTGCCGCATCAGTCCTAACACCGCCTTGAAGCAATGGCCGTTCTTTTCTTGATTTCACATACATGTCGAAAACTCCCGCAGCTACCATCTGGCCTAGCTGCTCCAACGGAATATCGTCGGAAGATGTCTTGGCTCGCTCGAATATTTTTCTTAGCGCAGCTTCCGCGCTTACCGCAGGCCAAGGATTCGGCTGTCCCTCTATATCAGGGTATCGCGCATGGTCGATGATCGCGGCAAAAACATCGGCTACTCTCCCATATTTTGCTATATCCGGCACACCGCCCGCCGGAAGTCCGGCTTTATTTTTCGTATCGCTGGAAATCGCAAGATGATGCAAGGCGATATTGTGAATGATTTCCTTATCCGCGAACGGGAATAAAATCATCAGGTCGGACGGATGATGCAGATTGCGCTCGGCGAAATATTTTTTCTCTGGGCTATCCCTATCCATACCTTGATTCACTTCCGGCATCAACATACTGGCAGGAATCGTGCATATCTTCGCCATGTCATGTATTCTATATCCGGCCCTATATCCGGCGACGGTTTCCATATCCGATTGAGCTTCTCTAAGCGTGATCCGCATAAGTTCAGATACGGATTCGGTATGCAAGGTTTCCGGATGAACCGAATTGGGTTTTGCATATTTTGCAAGGATTTCCTCATTGATTTCAGCAAGTGCCTGGAACTGCCGAACAAGCTGCCTTGCATTGGTATGCTCAGCTTCGCGTGTTCCGGGTTGAAGGTATGGCGCAACAATATCTGCTATAAATTCCGCAATCCGCCTTTTATCCGGCTCTATGCCATCCTGCTCGAAAATATTGGCACCGCGATTTACCAGAACCACACCTATTAACTGTTTACCGCGCCTGCCATCATTACCGTAAATCGGGAATTGATGCCGGTTATTAGGGCTGAAATCCAAAGATTCCTCGGTGAAAGGATCAATGGCTCCGGATTTTTCATATATCCCTATCGTACCGGATTTCTTATATAACCTTCCATCTTCCCCAACTTCATAATAAGCGCCTATCGAGCAGCCGGAGGCCAATGTAACGGCTGCCGCAGCTTGTTCTTTGGGAGAAAGAGCAGAATATTTTTTAATGTCCCGATCTATTACTTTCATACGCTGTGATTATAGCTGAAAGTCTTAAGTCTTTCTACCTATGAACCGTGGATTTATTCAAGGAATGGAGGATTTTGCAAACTATTGAATCAAGAAATATTAACTGAATTACAAAAAATCCCGTAACGGTTGAGGAATCCAGTCTTTAAAGTGCAGAGGTCATGCCTCCAAAATGCTAAGATTTCCGACAAATCCAACCAGTGGTTGAGGGTAAAACTCCCGTAATACGTGGCGGAGAGAGAGGGATTCGAACCCTCGATACGGTTGCCCATATATCAGTTTTCGAGACTGACGCCTTCAACCACTCGGCCACCTCTCCTAAAAAAAGCAAGATAACATAAGCGTCATAGACGGAAAATCAAACATAAACATCACTTTGTTTGATGGGTCAGACAAATTTAGTCGGATTGGCAGGCAACAAAAATAAAGACTTATTCGGTGAGTGGGAATGCTTTGCCCAACATAATTTCTATGCCTATAAGTTGGGTCGCCCCGGTGATTAAGGGGATATTCCCCTTTTTCGTCTTTAGGTTTGACTTATAATCGTCTAGAACTGTGAAATATATGAAGATTGCAATATTCTCCCATCCGGATTGTCTTATGCATGATACCGGCCCGCTGCACCCGGAAAATCCGGCACGCTTGACCGCCATTATGGATGGACTTAAATCTTGTGATTTTATAAATAAGCTTGATTTCATCAGTGCTCCGCTTGGTACAAGAGAACAGATATTATTGGTACATACGGCAAAATATCTGGAGCTTGTGGAGAGATCAATTCCCGCAGATGAATCTTTGGCTCACCTCGATTCGGATACCGTAATGTCCAATGGAAGTTTCCAGGCTGCGCTCCGCGCCGTGGGTAGCGGATGCCAGGCCGTTGATGATGTGATGCATGATAAATACAAAAGCGCATTCTGCGCCGTGCGGCCGCCCGGGCACCATGCTACCCCTGACCGGGCCATGGGATTCTGCATATTCAACAACATTGCCATTGCCGCGCGCCATGCCATGCAAAAATATAACTTGAAGCGGGTCGCGATAGTGGATTTCGATGTGCATCATGGTAACGGAACACAGGCTGCATTTGAGCAGGATGCCAGGGTTCTATATATTTCCACCCACCAGTGGCCGCATTATCCGGGAACCGGAAAGCCAGATGAAAAAGGGGTGGATAATATTCTAAATCTAGTGCTTCCAGCCGGAACCGATGGAGAAACTTATCGGACAATTTTCTCGGAAAATATTATCCCGGCTTTGCATAATTTTCAGCCGCAGCTCATCTTGGCATCGGCCGGATTTGATGCCCATAAGAATGATCCGCTGGCCTCAATAAAACTTACAGAAGAAGATTATAAATGGATCGGACACCAATTATACGGCATTGCAAATGAATGCTGTGGCGGCAAAGTAGTTTCCATGCTGGAAGGCGGATATAATTTACAAGCATTGGCAGAGAGTACTAAAAGTTATATAGCGGCGTATAGCTTAAATTGATGCATAACCTAATGCCCACCTTATTTATCTCCCACGGCGCTCCGACTTTAGCTTTAGAGAAGGATAATCCCACCGCCGATTTCTTGCGCGGCATTGCGGCAAATCTGGCAAAGCCAAAAGCTATTGTAGTGGCTTCCGCACATTGGGAAACCGAATCGCCGATGGTAAACGGCGCTGGTCGTCCTAGAACTATTCACGATTTTCGTGGTTTTCCGAAAGAGCTTTACCAAATTTACTATGATGCCCCAGGCAATCCTAAACTCGCCGGCATGGTAAAGAACTTGCTGGGTGATGCCGGGCTGAATGCCGGAATAGATCCAGGCAGAGGCTTTGATCATGGAGTATGGAGCCCGCTGATGCTGATATATCCGAAGGCCGATATTCCTATCGTAGAGATTTCAATACAGCCGCAACAAGATGCGCGCTGGCATTACAAAATAGGTGAGGCTTTGGCGCCGCTGCGCCAGGAAAATATATTAATTATCGGCACAGGAAACTTAACGCATAATCTGCGCGAAGCCATGAGCGGCAATCATGCCAAGGCGCCGGCATGGGTGACAGATTTTTCGGAATGGATTGCTACTAAAGTGGCGGAAGGGGATACAGAAAGCCTGATCGAATGGCAGAAGCTTGCGCCTCATGCCAGAGAGAATCACCCAACTCCTGATCATTTCTTGCCATTTTTTGTATCTCTTGGTGCTGCAGCAAAGCCCTTAAAAGCAAAACGGCTGCACAACGAAGTCGCTATGGGTGTGCTGGCGATGGATGCTTATGAGTTTGAGTAATTCCTTTTTTATCCGCGTAAATCATTATCGATATTGATAAGATTCCCAGAATAAAAAAACCTGACGCAATCGGGACTAGGGTGTTGTTATAAAGCTGGCCGATAATTGCGCCAAGGATCATAGAAATGGCCGAAGAAAGCGAGCCGGTGACGGCGGAAGCAATTCCGGCGATGTGCCCCATCGGCTCCATCGCTATCGAGTTTAAGTTTCCGAACATCAGGCCGAAGCATAGGAATAAAATCCCGGCATAAAGAAGAAACATCCATAACTGAATTTCCATCATCTGGTTTACAGCCAGAAAGATGGTAGATACAATGATGATGCATAGCGTCCCACGGCGGCAAATGTGCCGCATGCCAAGTTTTTCAACAATACGGGAATTGAGCAATGAAGCGACGCCGAACAGCAAAGCCAGGCCGCCGAAATAAACGGTGAACATTTTGCCGGTGCCGAATTGCACTTGGAAAATCTGCTGAGATGAATTTAAATAGCCGATGAAACTGCCGAAACAAATTCCCATGCAAAGTGTGTAGCATATGGTGATGCGGTTACGGAAAACCTCTTTGAATCCGTGAACGATGGCGGAAACCTTAAATGGAATACGCTTTTCCGGCGGCAATGTTTCCTCGAGCCGAAAGAATAGCCATAGGCCTACGGTGATCGAATATATGATATAAAGCAGGAAAATATAACGCCAGGAAGCGAGGAATAAGATCGCCTGACCGACGCTCGGGGCGATTGCTGGAACCATGATGAAAATCATCATCACGAATGACATCACCCTGGCCATGTCGCGCCCGCTGAATTTATCGCGGACGATGGAAATAGCCGATACATAAGGCCCGGCGACGCCAAGTCCCTGAATCAACCGGCCGATAAGCAGGAATCTGAAATCATTGGCAAAGAAGCATATTACGCTGCCTGCCAGATAAAATCCGATGCCCAGATACAGCACTTTTTTTCGCCCCAAAGCATCGGAAAGTGGCCCACAGAGGAGTTGACCAGTGGCCATGCCGATAAAGATGAATCCGATGATATATTGCACGTGGTTGGCTTTAGAAACCTGAAGGTCTTTGCCGATCACACCAAGCGCCGGCAACATCGCATCAATCGAAATCGCGACGACGGACATGAGCAGCGCCATCAGAATCGTGAATTCTTTTATGCTGGATAATGGAGGTTGGTTGGTGGACATGGATTAAATTTGTTTTACATTCCTAATTTTAAGCTCTTTTAGATTCACAGTCCACCTACGCCAAGGCTTCGGCGGACACTCCTTCGGCCTAACGATTTCGGTTGCCTTATGCCTAGATGGCGTAAGCCACCCGAAGCCCGTAAGGGCGAAGGTGGAGCGGGCGAAGGGAATCGAACCCTCACCTAAAGCTTGGGAAGCTTTCATTCTACCACTGAACTACGCCCGCATTTTGAAACCAGAGAGCAGAAATCTAGAATCAGATGTGACTCTTTTTTCTGACTTCTGATATCTGATTCCTAACATCTGAATATACCGCCTTCCGGCCAAGCGATAGATAATTAAGCCCGGCTTTTTTCGCATCTCCTGGATTAAACAAGTTGCGCAAATCTAACAGCAGCGGTTTTTTTAGCAAGGATTTTACCTTAGCCAAATCCATCTCGGCGAATTCCCGCCATTCGGTGATGATTACCGCGCTATCGGCGTTCTCCAGCGCCGCATAAATATCGCCGCACCATTCGATGTTGCCGGATAAAAGCTTTCGCGCATTGCTCATGCCCTGCGGATCATATGCCTTCACCTTCGCGCCATTTTTCAACAATTCCGGTATTATGGTGAGCGCCGCGCTTGCCCTGATATCATCGGTATCGGCCTTGAAGGTGAGGCCGAGCAGGGCAATGGTTTTGCCTTTCACGCCACCGTTTGCTTTAATGATTTTTTCCGCCAGGCCAAGTTTTCTTTTATCGTTCGCCACAATTACCGATTCGACTATTTCTGATTCAGCGCTAAGATCAAAGGCGATTTTCCTGAGTGCCAATGTATCTTTCGGGAAGCAGGAACCGCCAAATCCCGGCCCAGTTTTCAAATAATCCTTACCAATGCGCGGATCGAGGCCCATGCCATGCGCGATATCGTCAATATTCGCACCGGACTTTTCGCATAGATCAGCCATTTCATTGATGAATGCGATTTTCGTGGCAAGGAAGGCATTGGCCGCATATTTCGTAAGTTCCGAGGTTTCAAGGTCGGTGAAAATCACCGGGATATTATCGTTTAGCATCGATTGGTAAAGCCGCTGCATAGCTTCGCGCGCTTTTTCCGAATCGACGCCGATTATCACCCGGTCGGGCTGGAGAAAATCCTTCACCGCCCTGCCCTCGCGTAAAAATTCCGGGTTGGAGACGATATGGAATTTTAAGCCAGGATTGGCTTTTGCGATTATCGCTTTCACCTGCCTGCAAGTGCCGAGCGGAACGGTTGATTTTATCACCACCACCGAATCGTTTTCGATATGTTCGGCGATTTCCTTGGCCGCGGCGAAAACATAAGAAAGATCGGCGCTGCCGTCGTTTTCATTGGTGGGCGTGCCGACAGCGATGAATATGGTTTTTGCGCCCTTAACGCCTTTATTTAAATTATCGTTGAATGATAAACGCCCGGCGGACATGTTTTTTTTCACCAGCTCTTTCAGGCCCGGTTCATATATCGGGATTTGCGCTTTTTTCAGGCGCGAAATTTTGGTTTGGTCTTTATCAATGCAAGTGACGCCGAAACCCATTTCCGCGAAACAGGTTCCGGAAACCAGGCCGACATAACCGGTGCCGATTACTGCGATGGTCATTCTGGCCTATAAGTAAATTTGTAGGTATAGCTGTTCCACAAAACTACGGCAACTTTCCCGATAATATTTTCTTCCGGAATAAACCCGACTTTATCGGGCATTCTGCTATCAGCCGACCTGTCCCTATTATCTCCAAGAACAAAATAACTATGTTCCGGCACTAAATACACAGGGGTATTATCCAACGGCCCATCCGTAAGTTCGTTCAGTATTCTATACTCTTTTCCTTCCGGAGTTGTTTCAAGATATTGAGGCATGTCTTTGATTGCTTTCTCCGGATGCTGCGTAACTTGATAATTGAAATCCTCTATCCTTTTACGCACAACCTCCTTGTCATTTATATATAATATGGCGTGCTTTATTTCTATTTTGTCACCCGGCAGGCCGATTATACGCTTAATGAAATCCTTTCCATCTTTAGGATTCTTGAAAATAATAATATCGCCTCTCTGCGGCATTTTACCAGCTCCATAGGGACGTTTCTCCGCAAACAGATAATCCCCTAAATTAACATTAGGACTCATGGAAGATGACGGAACATGATAAGGCGCATAATAGAAGGTTCTGAAGCCTACCGCTGCTATATTAGGTATAATGAGTATCAATAATATCGCATACCAATGCGCATACCATTTTGAAGTATCCTGCTCACCTTTTGAAGCGATGCGAAAGCAATGTACTATCCCTATAATTGTAATGATAATTAGAAGAACATTAATTATAGTATGAAGCGAATTTACAGGAAATGTTCCATAATATACAGCTGTAAAAGTTATAATCAAGGCAAGGTACATCAACCCCTTCTTGCCTTTACCCAAATAAAACATTCCTATGACTGGGCTTAGTATCAAAGCAATTATTAAGGTGGCCCAAGGCTTTCTTTCTTTGAATGCGTTTATCATGATTATACCTCCATGTTGAACTTTTTGATGATTTCCTCGACATCCTTCCGCATATCCGGCCTATCCAGTGCAAACGCAATGTTGGCTTCCAACCACCCCTTCCTGCTGCCGCAATCATATCTTTTTCCCTTCAGTTTCATTGCATAAAACGGTTTTTCTTTGAGCATCGCCGCCATCGCATCTGTAAGTTGAACTTCGCCGCCTATCCCTTTCTTATATAACATTTTATCGAGATAGAAAATAATCTCCGGCTGCAGAATGTATCGCCCGATTATCGAAAGGTTAGACGGCGCTTTTGCCGGCTCCGGTTTTTCCACCATGCCATTTATTTTTAGCAATCCATCACGCCCTTTTTCCGCATCTATAATTCCATATTGATTGACCTTTTCCTTCGCCACTTCCGCCACGCCGACAATGCTGGCTTTTTTCTTTCCGTAAGCTTCAACCATTTCCTTGAGGAACGGTTTTGGCGATAATATCATTTCATCGGCGAGCAGTACGGCAAACGGCTCATTGCCGATGAAATTCCTGGCGCACCATACCGCGTGGCCTAGGCCCAGCGCCTCTTGCTGGCGGATAAAGGCGATTTGGCCTGCTTGCGGCAGCCAATCGCGGGTGAGTCCCAGCAAATCTTTTTTTTCCTTGTCGCTTAAGAGTTTCTGCAATTCATAGGAATGATCAAAATGATTATTGAGAACGTTTTTATTGCGGCCGGTGATGAAAATGAATTGCTCGATCCCCGCCGCCCGCGCCTCCTCGAACGCATATTGGATCAGCGGCTTATCAACAACGGGCAGCATTTCCTTCGGCATCGCCTTCGTCGCCGGCAGGAATCGCGTGCCCAGTCCACCGACCGGGAATATTGCTTTTCTTACTTTTTGCATAATTATTGTCATACTCGGGGTTGGCCCGAGTATCCATCATTTTTTAAAATAATAAGCTTACTTAAACCCTCGTGCGACAATAAATATCTCGCGTGAATCGCCGCGGCTGGAGGCGGGTTTGATGTATTTCACTTCTTTGAAATATTCCCGCAATTCGTTGAAATATTTGTTTTCCCCGCCGCCGCGTAGCAGTTTTATCAGCAGTGTACCGCCGCGGTTCATGTTTTCTTTGGTGAATTCCAAAACTTCATCGGCCAGGCCCATGATGCGGAGGTGGTCGGTTAAATTATGGCCGGTGGCGGATGGTGCCATATCACTTAAAATAATATCGGCCTTGGCGGGCAGGAGGGCCCTTATTTTTTCTTGAACTTCCAGCGCAGCGAAATCGCCATGAATGAAATCAACCCCGGGAATTGATGCCATATCCTGGATATCAACAGCAATGACTTTTCCTTTTTTGCCGATTTTTTCAGCCGCGATCTGGCTCCAGCTGCCCGGCACCGCGCCCAAATCCAGCAGGGTTTTTCCGGGTTTCAGTAGAGGATATTTCGCATCGATCTCCAATAATTTATAAGCCGAGCGCGCGCGGTAACCATCTTTTTTCGCGGAAATAACATACGGATCGTTCAATTGGCGCCTGAGCCAGAGCGTTGATGAAATTTTCCGCTTTTTCGCGGTTTTTACCTTTACCGCAGCATTCCTGACGCCGCCGGATTTTTTTGTCATTCTGTGCCGTAATGAATTACTTTCACTTCTTCCAAAGTCGCCAGTCCGCTTTTTATTATCGGTTTGATGGTTTTTAAGAAATCCAAGATTTTTTTCTCAGCGTCGATTATTTCCACCACCATCGGCAAATCATCGGAAAGCCGGAGGATATTGGCGGTATGCAGTAAGCTCGAATGGCCGAACCCCATCGGGCTTCTAAACACCGTCGCCCCAGCCAAATGCGCCTCGCGCGCTTTCAGCACGATTGCTTCATATAGCGGCGTGGTGCCGTCGGCACGGTCTTTCTCGCCGATATAAATTCTGAGTGCCAATGCTTTTTCTTTGATGCTCATAATTTAAGCTCCCTTTATTTGATTGACGAAAGCCGCGGCAAGATGGCCCAAGATTACAGCGACCATGCATAATGCTACTGATAAAACGACATTCATCCCCGCCCGGTAAAAATCCCCATCGCGTATGAGATTTAAGGTTTGCAAGGAGAATGACGAAAAAGTCGTATACCCGCCGCAAAGCCCGACCATCATGAATTGCCGGATGTTCGGACTAACCAAAAACCTGCCATCCGGCCCGGTGATGGTATAAATAAACCCAATCAAAAACGAGCCGGAAATATTCACGAGCAGAGTCCCCCAAGGAAAAACCTCCCCGATGCTACCGGCGACGAACCCGGAAAGCAAGTATCGCCCAATGGTCCCGAGCGCGCCGCCGATTGCTAGATAGATGTATATCATTAGGTTTTCTCCGTTTAGGCTATATTATCTAAATGAATGTCTTCAACAATCAAAGATCATTGAACCCATTTAATGCTTTTGGATTTATATGTAGCATTAAATAGCGTCTGATAATTTCCCACGTAATATACATTTGCTCTTTTCTATTTTGCCAACTTTGTTTCACCGCTTTACCATGTCTTTGATCTTTTCCAGGAATGGAAATCTTATCCATGGTTTTTTTAGTAATTTTTAAGCTTATTTTCAATTGCCCCAGCTTTTGGGAGCTATCTTTAGAACTTAAGAAATCAGAATGTTTAAGTGATTCAATTGCCCGCATACAATGAAAAGCTGTGACATCAGGATTTCTAATGGATTCACGAAAATCCGCCATTGCCAAACGTAATGATATATCAATTCCCATAAGATCGCATATTTTTTCCTTATCTACCCCTAATACAGATGGTGGTCTGCCATCACGAATGCATTTTAGGTCTTCTTCTGAATCAAAAAACTCTTCTTGCACACTAAACATTGTGATCTCCTTTTTTGAGAGATCATAAGCACTTTCTATTTCCACATCAAAACCACACGCGGTTGTATAACCAATTCCATCAACTAATATTCTTACTGCGGATTCAACAGTATTTTTTAATGTTGCTAGATTTAACTCTAAATCCTGATTGTCACATTCTATAGTTAATTTTGAATATAAGGAGCCTACTATAAGCTGATATTTTTCTGATGTTAAAGTAATGGGTGGATATAAAGTGAAATTTACTCTTTCAGGTAAGACTCTGCCGTAAAAAATGTATTTCATGATGTTCAACGATAGAAATTCAAGCCTGTAAAACCCAATAATACAGTTGGATAATTATCTCACAACCGAATAATCGCCCGCCAATTCGGAAAATTCCCTCCTCATTTTGGTGTCATCCCCGAAATTCCGCTAGGAGAGCGGAATTGTCGGGGATCCATGGTGAAGTAGGCTTAAGCTGAGCAGTAGCCCGGTTAGGAAACCGGGCGTGGCACAGCTAGAAGCCACGGCGGGTTTCCTAACCCGCCTGTAGATAGATTTGAATGCTTGGCAAAATGGATCCCCGATAAAACCGGCCTCCTGCCGGTTTTTCGAGGATGACACCCTGTGCGAAGAAGAGCGGATTTAATTAAGTATCGCTACCCACCCCACAATGCTCCGCAATAACCCCCAAAAACACTTCCCCATAGCGCTGGATTTTTTGTTCGCCGATGCCGCTGATGGTGAGCATTTCTTTAGCGGAGGGGGGTTTGCGGAGGGTTAGTTCGCGTAGGGTTTTGTCGTGGAAGATGATATAGGGTGGAATGTTTTGGGCTTTTGCTAGGGCTAGGCGTGCGGCTTTCAGCGCGGTGAATAGGTTTTGGTCGGCGGTGTTTTCGAATGAAACTGTTGTTTGCAGAGCGCGCGTTTTGGCGGCTTTTACCCTCACCGCTGGTTTGCATAAGCGCAGGGTTTGTTTTTCTTTTAGGAATCGGTTGCCCTCATTGGTGATGTGGATGCCGCCATGTTGGGCGGTATCGACGGCCAGAAGATTCCCAGCCACCAGCTGGCGGAAGATGCTTTGCCATTCATGTTTGCCATGTTCTTTTCCGATGCCGAATAGCGGCAATTTATCATGCCCGAATTGTTGGATGCGTGGATCGTCTTTGCCGAGCAACACATCGATCAGGTAGGTGACGCCGAAGCGCTGGCCGGTGCGGTATGCGGCGGAGAGTGCTTTTTGCGCTGAGATGGTGGCGTCAAAAGTTTCGCGTGGGACCAGGCAGGTGTCACAATTGCCGCAGGGCTGCGCAACATCCCCGAAATATTCCAGCATGATCTGGCGGCGGCAGCGGGCGGCTTCACATAGCCCGAGCAAGGCATTCAGTTTATGGCGTTCGATGCGCTTCTGATTATCCGGCGTGCCGGAATTTTCGATGAAGCCGCGCTGCATGGCGAGATCGCCCATTCCATAAAGCATCAGCGCTTCGGCGGGCAGACCATCGCGTCCGGCGCGGCCGGTTTCTTGGTAATAGGCTTCGATGTTTTTCGGGATCGACATATGCGCCACGAACCGCACGTCCGGTTTATTTATCCCCATGCCAAACGCAATGGTGGCGACCATGATCACCGCTTCCTCTTTAAGAAATGTTTCCTGATTTTTGCTGCGCACACCGGCATCCAGCCCGGCATGGTAAGGCAGGGCGCGGCAGCCCTGTTGGCACAGCCACTCTGCCATATCCTCGACATTCTGCCGCGACAGGCAATAGACGATGCCGCTTTCTCCGGCGTGGGTTTTGATAAAATTCAGAATCTGCTGCTTCGGGCTATCTTTGACAGCAATGCTGTAATGAATATTCGGCCTATCGAATCCGGCGATGAAGGTGCGGCCATCAGTTAAGTGCAGGCGCTCGACGATATCTTTGCGAGTCGGCGTATCGGCGGTGGCGGTGAGCGCGATGCGGGGAACATGCGGAAATTTTTCGGCCAACTCAGCCAGTTGCGTATAATGCGGCCGAAAATCATGTCCCCATTGCGACACGCAATGTGCTTCATCAATGGCAAATAGCGCTATTTTCGATTGTGCGAGCAATTCAATAAAATCCGGCATGAGCAGCCGCTCGGGGGCGACATAAACCATGTCGATAGTATTTTCGCGGATCGCCTGTTTCACCTCAGCCACGTGGCCAGAATCCATACTGGAATTAATTGCCGCTGCACGGATGCCCAGTTGCTTCAACGCCTCCACCTGATCCTGCATCAGCGCAATCAATGGTGAAACGATAATCCCCACCCCATCACGCAACACCGCCGGAATCTGGTAGCACAGCGACTTGCCGCTACCGGTCGGCATCAGCACAAACGCATGGCGTCCGGCGATTACATGTTCGATAATCTCTGCTTGTTGTCCGCGGAAACTATCATAGCCGTAAGTTTTTTTGAGGAGATTAAGGGCGGATTGCGTCATATAACGGTTATAAAAGCTGGCTGCATGGCTTGCAAGCACACGCAGTATTGATATATTGAATGGTGCGTAAAAAATGACAATTCATCTTATCAAACTTTCCGTAGGGCCAGATACGCTGTCCGATCTTGCAGCCTGGCAAACTGAGCGCCTTAAAGAGATGAAACACAACCGGAAAAAGCCGGAATTAATACATGTGACGCGGCACATGCCCAAACGCGCGGAAGAGGTACTGGATGGCGGGTCGATTTATTGGGTAATCAAGGGCTGGATCTGCGCTCGGCAGAGATTGTTTGAACTGCGTCCGCTCTCGCTAGAAGGCGTTCCTTATTGCGGCTTGGTGTACGACAAGAAATTGGTGCGTGTGGCGCCGCGCCCGCGCCGCGCATTTCAAGGCTGGAGATATTTTGATCCGAAAGATGCCCCGCCGGATTTAATTACAGGCAAAGGCGGTGAAGAAATTCCGGATGAAATGCGCCTGGAATTAGCCGCATTGGGATTGCTTTAATCTTCATTCCTCTACCGCAAGAATCGGATATTATCATTTCGCCGGATGCGCTAGTCTGCTCTTATGACAAACATTCCACATAGCACATTCGAAAAAAGCCTGATGCAGGATCTCTGCCGCTATATCGAAGCGCATAGCGACGAAGCCTTGACCTTGGAGCAGATGGCGAAGCAGGTTCATTTGAGCCCTGCGCACCTGCAACGCCGGTTTAAAGCCGCCATCGGCATCAGCCCGAAAGAATACGCCGAGTCCTGCCGCCTGAAGAAGCTGAAAAAGGGATTGCGGCAACAGGCTTGCATTACCGATGCCATCTACGATGCAGGCTTTACTTCCTCCAGCCGCATCTATGAGCGGGTGGACAGTCGGTTGGGCATGACGCCGAAGCAATATCGCGCGAATGGAAAAGGCGTTGTTATCTCCTATGCCGTTTCCAAGACACCGCTCGGCCATATGATGATGGGTGCAACAGATCGCGGCCTGTGCTTCCTTCAATTCGGCAACGGCAAAAAGGAGTTGGTCGCACAGCTAACGGTGGAATATTCGCAAGCCATAATTCTGCCGATGGGCAAGAGGCACAAGGAGCAGTTTGCCACCTGGATGCAGGCGCTTTCCGATTATTTGAGCGGGCATGCCGCCACACTCAACCTGCCTCTGGATATTCGCGGCACGGCGTTTCAGCTCAAAGTCTGGAAATATTTGCAAACCATCCCCGCAGGCAGCGTCGCATCGTACACGGAAGTGGCGCACGCCATCGGCAATCCCAAAGCCGTGCGCGCGGTCGCCAGCGCCTGTGCCAAGAATCGCATTGCCATCGTCATTCCCTGCCACCGCGTAATTCGCGGCAACGGAGAACTGGCCGGATACCGCTGGGGCCTGGAGCGCAAACGCTCCTTGCTCGACCTGGAGCGTAAAACCAAGTCAAAGTCCTGACTAAATTCTCCGGCGGTTATTTGCTCCAGTCCCCCTACGCGCTTTGCGCTTCGGGCGACACTCCTATGCCCTGCAGGCGTAGGGTGGCGGACAGGGTGAGATTCGAACTCACGGAACCCTTGCGGGTTCGATAGTTTTCAAGACTATTGCCTTAAACCACTCGGCCACCTGTCCGGCTAGAGGATGGATTTATCAGGGTTCCACATCTTTGACAATTAAGAACAAGCCCGTTAATAAGGAAAATATGTCCGATAATTTTGATTTAGTCGTAATTGGTGCCGGTCCAGGCGGGTATGTGGCGGCGATACGTGCGGCGCAGCTTGGCATGAAAGTCGCCTGCATAGATAAGCGTGGGCCGGCGGGCGGAACTTGCCTGAATGTCGGCTGTATTCCCTCGAAGGCGCTGCTGCATTCCTCGGAATTATATGAAGAAGCGGCGAATCATTTTGCCGGTCACGGCATAAAAGTTTCCGGCCTGAAGGTGGATTTGGCGGCGATGATGGCCCGGAAATCCAAGGTAGTGGAGGATTTAACCAAAGGCATCGAAGGCTTGTTTAAGAAAAATAAAATCACCTATTATAAAGGCCACGCAGTGATTTTAGGCAAAGGTGAAGTAGCGATAAAGGGCAATGACGGCAAGGCAGAATCGATCCATGCGAAGAATATTTTGATCGCCACTGGCTCGGAAGTTACGCCGCTGCCGGGAATCGAAATCGATGAAAAACGGATAGTTTCATCGACTGGTGCGCTGGAATTACCCGAAATTCCGGGAAAATTGATCGTCATCGGCGGCGGGATAATTGGGCTGGAAATGGGTTCGGTATGGCGGCGTTTGGGTTCGGAAGTCACCGTCATCGAATTTTTAGACCGTATAACTCCGGGCCTGGATGGCGAGACCGGCAAGGCATTTCAGCGGACGCTCGAAAAACAGGGAATGAAATTTATTTTGGGCACGAAAGTGACGGCGGCGAAGGTTTCCGGAAAATCCGTAATCGTCACCACTGAGCCAGCTAAAGGCGGCGATACACAGGAACTAAAAGCCGATTATGTATTAGTCGCAATCGGGCGCAGGCCTTATACGGCTAACCTCGGCCTCACCGAAGCGGGCGTGGCGCTCGATGAAAAAGGCCGGATAAAAGTCGACGCGCATTTTGCGACGAATGTGAAAGGAATATACGCAATTGGCGACGTAATTCATGGCCCAATGCTGGCGCACAAGGCGGAGGAAGACGGCATCGCGGCGGTCGAAACGATGGCCGGGCAGGCCGGGCATGTCGATTATAACACGGTACCAAATGTGGTTTATACTTGGCCGGAAGTGGCGAGCGTCGGCAAAACCGAGGAGGAATTAAAGGCGGTGGGAGTGAATTACAAGGCTGGGAAATTCCCGTTCATGGCCAATTCCCGGGCGAGGGCGGTAGGCGATACCGAAGGGTTCGTTAAAATTTTGGCTGATGCGAAAACCGATAAGGTTTTAGGCGTCCATATCATCGGGCCGGATGCGGGAACGCTGATCGCGGAAGCGGTAGCGGTGATGGAATTCGGTGGCGCAGCCGAAGATATCGCCCGAACCTGCCACGCACACCCGACGTTAAACGAGGCGGTGAAAGAAGCCGCCCTCGCCGTGGATGGAAGAGTGATTCATATATAGGGCACCGCGTCATTGCGAGCGAAAGCGAAGCAATCCAGGTTCTTGCAGCATTCTGGATTGCCGCGTCGGCTGTTGGCCTCCTCGCAATGACAGAGTATTAAAAAAGGCCCCATTCGGGGCCCTTTTTTTACTCGCGCCGATTCAGATGCGCGAGCCATGACGATTTATTTACGCAGCACTCTTCATTTTGAGCATTTCAATCTGCTGCTTTATCGCCAATTTCTTCTTTTTCAATTCCTGCACAATATTGTCCGGTAGAAAGTTCAGGTAAGCGTTGTGGATTTCGTTTTCTATTTTAGAGTGTTTTTCTGTAAGGTGGTAAATATGCGCGATTGCCGTCATAGTTATCTCTCCTCTAAAAATTGTTTGAAGATATTTTTGTGACTATCTAAATAATATACTCCTCAACAATATTGTTTTCAAACAATATTGCATTTTGCGGTTTTTGATAATACCCTGATTTATAAGAATAAATGTGAAGTCAATATATAAAATTTATATAAAAATTCCCACTACTGCTCCAGTCCTCCTACGCTCTTCAAGCTTCGGGTGACACTCCTACTTTCCCAGATGCGGTTTCGAGTGGCTTTAGCCCCGAAGTCCGTAAGGGCTTACACGGTGTTGTTATTACAATATTCCCGCCACGCTTCCCGAAGCTTTTGCTCTAGGTTTCTGGTAAATAATGTTGGATGGTAGAGCACATTGTCGCGTAATTTATTACGCATTTCGTTTCTTATTTTGGCCAGTTTTTCGATATCGCCGCTAAGCTTGACTGCCTTGGCCAGATATTCGTCTTCGGAATTCGCTATCCATTCCGGGTAGCCGGCGCTGGTTAAAATGCTGACCCCGAAACGCGCCATGGTGGTTTTTCCGGCGAGTGTAATCACCGGGACCCCCATCCATAATGTGTCTGTAGTAGTTGCGCCGCCCGGGTAAGGGAAAGAATCCAGCGCGATATCGATTTCATTATATGAATTAAAATATTCCGCTTTCGTGATGGCGGGTTCCAGGCGCAATCTTTCCTTCTCGATTCCGTGATTTGCGAATAATTCATAATATTCGTTTTTCCTGGTTTCTTCCTTCAATGCAGCAGCGTTCAGGTAAAGCGAGGAATCTGGAACCGCAGCCAAGATTTTCGCCCATAGCGCTATTACTGCCGGATTTAATTTGGCAAGGCTGTTGAAGCCTCCGAAAGTGATTTTTTTATTTGTCAATGCCGGTAAAGCGCCAACTTCTGCGTTGCAGACCGACATATCGACCGAGCCTACATGCCCGGCTACCGCCATGAATTTTTCGCTGAAATATTTTTTTAAGTCCGGATAAATCAAGGCTTCGCCACAAATGAAATAATCCATCTGGCTCATGCCGGTGGTTCCCGGGTAACCGAGCCATGTTGCCTGGATCGGTGCGGGCTTCCTGGCGAATAAAGTCAAGCGGTGCTGCCCAGTATGTCCTGAGAGGTCGATTAATATATCGATTCCGTCGGCGCAGATTTTTTTTGCCGCCGCATCATCGTCCATCGCAGCAATATTCAGCCAATGATCAGCGGATTTCTGAAGAATTTTAGTGTATTCATCGATTACGACAGAATTGCTGTAGCAGAAAATCTCGAAATTATTTTTATCATGGCTGCATAAAGTATTTTTCAGGAAATGCGCCACCGGATGGTTTCGGAAATCCGGGGATACGTATCCGATCTTCAATTTCCTTTCAGGAGTCAAATCAGTTTTGGCCGGCGGTATTTTCAGCGTTTCCGGCGCGAACATGATTGCAAAGCACCGCGTTTCTTTGAATATATCTTCCGGGCCGAATTTGGCTGAGTAATTCATCGCCAATAATAAAGAACTATATGCGCTTATGCTTGGCGCTATATTCAGCGAGGTTTTGAAAGCATAAATTGCTTCATCTATTTTCCCAAGCCGTTGTAATGCCAGGCCGAGATTGGTCCAGGCTCCGGTATTCTTGGGGTCCAGATTCAGGGCTTTTTCATAGACGGAGATGGCTTCGGCATGTTTTTCCGCGCCGCATAAAACATCGGCGAAATTTCTATGAATTTCGGGGTTTTTAGGATTTATGGCAATGGCATCCAAGTAATGCTGAATTGCTTTATTATGATTTTTTTTAAGCGATTCCGCTGTTCCTAGATTGGAGTGCGTCCATTCATTGCTGGGGTCTAGCTTGAGGGATTTTTCAATCAGCATGGACGCTTCATCCAGATTTCCGCGCGCCAGATTTATAATTCCCAGCGAACTTAATGCCAGCGCATGACCTGGAATAGCAGCCAAGGCTTGTTTCAAGGCTTTTTCGGCTTCCGCGAAATT
>Ga0206835_1117_pt1 | contig 27974 bp, 28 predicted proteins | sample Alteio_BWOrgCont_31_FD_152853 | JGI IMG/M metagenome (GOLD analysis project Ga0206835, IMG submission 152853) | Enriched cells from forest soil in Barre Woods Harvard Forest LTER site, Petersham, Massachusetts, United States -... | ecosystem: Environmental > Terrestrial > Soil > Temperate forest >...
CACTGGAAAGATTGGGCAGGAAATCCCTGTCAACCAACCCGCTCCTTTACGTCCGACTTACCCTGAGGCGCAGCCGACGGCAAGCCGTGATGCCGAGGAAGTTGTTGAACCGCACGAGGATGTTGCGGACGAACCGTCAGGCTTTTTTGCCGATGCTCCAGAACCGCAGGTGCTGGAACCGCATGAGCCGGTAGTATCGCCTGAAGTTTCTCTGGCCGAGCCGACAGGCAGGCTGGTTATGGAAACTCAGCCTGAGTCGCCCTCCACGCCGCCGCCTGAGCAGCAGGCAGCTGCGCAGCGTAGTCCGCGCGGGTTTGTTGTGCTGACGATTGGGCTGCCCGGGTCAGGCAAAACCACCTGGTTCAAACGCCGCGGCGTCACTCCATTGTCGAGTGACCTGCTGCGGACGATTTTGTTTGACGACATCACGGAGCAGCGCTATCAGGGCCTCGTTTTCTCGACGCTCCGCTCGCTGCTGCGGGCAAGGCTGATCGCTAAGATGCCGTGGAACTACGTGGACGCCACGAACCTTTCACCGCATGAGAGGCGGCAATGGATCAAGATGGCCAAGAGTTTCGGCTACGATGTGCAGGCTGTCTTTTTCGATGTGCCGTTTGAGGTATGCATGGAGCGTAATCGGCGGCGCGAACGCGTCGTCAGCGACGAAGTCATGCAGAAGATGGCCGAACGCCTGCGTCCGCCAAACTTTAAAGAAGGGTTCTCAAAGATCACTGTCGTGCGCGTGAAGGGCGCTCCGCAGCCGGAAGCAGCAGAGCCGCCAGTCGGTGAGTGATCCGAAACGAACGGAATGTGAGATAAAGGAAGCCGGGCAGTCCAGCCCGGCTTTTCTGTTTCCAATCAACGAGCTATGCCAACAGCCATCGAATTTCGCGACGTAAGCCTGAAGATGCCCGATGGCCGTTTACTGCTGGATGGAATCCATCTGCAGATCGAAGAAGGTACGACGACGGCGGTGCTTGGCCGCAGCGGGTCGGGCAAGACGACGCTGCTGCGCCTGGTGAACCGCATGCTCGATCCGACGGACGGGACGGTTTTCATTCGCGGCAAGGAGTGCGAGCAGCTGAATGTGATTACTCTGCGGCGTGGTATCGGATACGTGATCCAGGAGACCGGGTTGTTTCCGCACTTTACCGTGGCGCGGAATGTGGGACTGGTTCCGGAACTGAACGGCAAGCGCATTGGCGAAGAGAAGACGAGTGAACTGCTGGCCCAGGTAGGGCTGGAGGCGGAGAAGTTTGCCGGGCGCTATCCGCATCAGCTTTCAGGGGGGCAGAGGCAGCGTGTTGGTCTGGCGCGGGCGCTGGCGGCGGGGCCAGCCATTCTGCTGATGGACGAGCCGTTTGGCGCGCTCGATCCACTGACACGCGCCGAGATGCAGGACATGTTGCGAGATCTGCTGAGTCGGTTGAAAAAGACAGTGCTGCTGGTGACGCATGATTTGGATGAGGCGCTGTATCTGGCATCTCGCATTGTGTTGCTGGAAGAGGGGCGCGTCGTAACCGATGTGGCAGCGGAGGATTTTCTGCGTTCGGAGATTCCGGCGGTGAAGGCGTATGCGCAGGCGTTTCGTCGCGGCGAAAAAGACCGGGAGGAATCGAGATGAGCGGATTCCTGGCACAGTACGGCGATCAGATTCTCTCGCTTACCTTCGAGCATCTCTGGCTGACCGGGGCGGCGTTGCTCATCGCTATCGCGATCGGTGTGCCGGTTGGCATATGGTTGACCCGCCATACGAACTGGGCGAAGCCGGTTCTCGGCTTCGTGAACATTATCCAGACCATTCCCAGCCTGGCGATGTTCGGCTTTTTGTTGCCACTGCCGTGGCTGGGAGAAAGTGCGGCGCGCATTGCGATTGTTGCGCTGACTGGATATGCTTTGCTGCCGATTGTCCGCAATACCTATGCCGGGATTCGTGGGGTCGACTCGACAGTGACGGGCGTGGCCCGCGCGCTGGGTATGACGGGCATGCAGCGGCTCTTCAAGGTGGAACTGCCGCTGGCTGCGGGTGTCATTCTTGCTGGGTTGCGCACGGCAACTGTGACCTGCGTGGGCATTGCCACCATTGCGGCTGCGGTTGGAGCGGGCGGGCTGGGCGAGTTCATCTTTCGTGGCGTTGCGTCGGTCGATAACCGGTTGGTGCTGGCCGGCGCGATTCCAGCAGCGCTGCTGGCGCTGGGCGCGGACGCTTTGCTCGGTTTGATCGAGCACTGGCTGCGCGTTCCAGGAGCGGCGAAGCTGTGATGCTGAAGCGTCCTGCTTCCGATCATTTTCCGCCTTGGATTGATATGAAAAAAAATCGTCATTCTGAGCAGAGCGAAGAATCCCCGCAATCCTGGCTTCCATACACATTGCTAAGATTCTTCCTCCTGTTGGTCGTCAGAATGACGGCGCATACTGGTGCGAAATTTGATCTACGTGCCGCACGTCGAAAGCAAGGCGTCTTTCTTTTCCTCTTGTGCTGTTGTATGACAAGCTGCGGGCCACCGCATCCCAATCATCCGGTGATTGGCGCAAAGAACTTTACCGAACAGGTTGTGCTTGGCGAATTGCTGGCGCAGCAGATTGAAGCCAAAGGGCTGAAGGTGGATCGGCGCTTTTATCTGGCTGGCAGTTACATTTGCAACCAGGCACTGATTTCCGGACGCATTGACGCCTATGTGGAATACACGGGTACGGCACTGACGGCGATTCTGAAGCAGCCTGTCAATCGCGATCCCGAAGCGGTGTTGAATACCGTGCGGAATTTGTATCAGCAACGGCATCACATTACGGTCATGGACCCGCTGGGCTTTGAGAATACCTTTGCCATGATCATTCGTGGTGACGATGCCGCGCGCCTCCATCTCACCACGTTGAGCGAGGCAGCGCAGTACACTCCGCAATGGGTTCTGGGAGTTGGGTATGAATTTGAGCAGCGTCCGGACGGCTTGCCAGGGCTTAGTAAGGAGTATGGGCTGCGGTTTAAGGAAGCGCCTGTCACTATGGATTTAGGCCTCCTGTATCGAGCGATCGATTCTCATCAGGTGGACATGATCGCGGGCAACTCCACCGATGGCCCGATCGCCGTGCTTGGCCTTAAGGTTCTTGCTGACGATAAGCACTATTTTCCGCCATATCAGGCGGTGCCGCTGGTGCGCGATGCGGCATTGAAACGCTGGCCTGTGATGGGTACAGCTATCAATGAGCTTCAGGGTAAAGTAACAGCAGACGACATGCGCGCCATGAATGAGGCGGTCGATGGGCAGCATCGCGATCCGGCGGTGGTCGTGCGAGAATTTCGACAGAGGAAAGGTCTTTGACGACATGAGTGACGTGCAAGGGAAAGCAGCGCCAGCGCAGCAGCCGGAACCCTGGCTGCGTGGGACACTGACAGAATTGCCAACTGTGGCGCGCGCCGTTTTGCACGCCTTGGAACTGGGACGTGAAGACGTGAATCGCTGGTGCGAATCTTTGAGCGAAGCAGATCTCTATGCGCGGCCCTTCGATCTGGCGCCCATTGCCTTCCATCTGCGGCACATTGCGCGGAGCCTTGACCGTCTCCTCGCCTATGCAGAAGGCCATCAGCTCACCGAATCGCAGATAACGGCGCTCAGGGGCGAGATGGCTATAGGAGCGAATAGGGAAGCGCTCTTTGTGGAATTCAACCAGGGATTGCAATTGGCCGAGCAACGCGTGCGCTCTCTCGCGGCGGGTGATCTTGACCAGCACCGCGGTGTCGGAAAGAAGCAATTGCCGACAAGTGTGGGTGGATTACTGGTGCATGTTGCCGACCACACACAACGCCATGTGGGACAGATTGTGACGACGGCAAAAATTCTACTGGCAGGCAAATAGATTCGGAGCTTCGACCGCTACCTTCTTTCGCCTTCCAGCACCTCGTGGATATGCCCCATCTTTTCGCGCTTGACTTCGAGATACCGCTGGAAGGTTTTTTCAGGCTCGACGGCCGCCGAGATGCGTTCGACAACGCGGATGCCCGCCGATTCGAGAGCCTCGACTTTTTCGGGGTTGTTCGTGATCAGGCGGACAGCGTAAATGCCGAGCTGTTTCAACACTTCGGCAGGTAGCTCGAACACACGGCAGTCAGGCTTGTAGCCGAGCTCAATATTGGCTTCAACAGTGTCGAACCCCTGATCCTGTAGTTCGTAGGCTTTCAGTTTGGCCATAAGGCCGATGCCGCGACCTTCCTGTTGCTCGTAAAGAAGAATTCCCGCCCCGGCTTCGGTAATCGTTTTGAGCGCCAGTTCCAGCTGTAGCCGGCAGTCGCAGCGCAGCGAGTGAAAGACGTCTCCCGTAAGACATTGCGAATGAATGCGGACGATGGGTGGTTTGGAATGAATGTCGCCCATCACAAGCGCCACCGCACCCTCAATTCTTACCGTAGGAGCTGGTTTGCTGGCATTGCAAGGCTGCGGATCGGCGACAACGCCCTCGAATCCAAGGATCCGAAAGTGGCCCCAGCGTGTGGGGAAATCTGCATCTGCAACCTTTTTTACGCTTTCAAACGGCATAGGCTTCATTATACGAACGCTGGCGATCATTCTTTCCCGGTAACAAAAGAGTTACAAGATAATGATGAGATTGTGACCAGAAAGATGCAGGAGCGTAAAGTGAAAGGGTGATCGAGCAAAAGCTCATTCTGATTACGCTGCTGATTAAGCTTGGCGTGGCTGCGGCTGTATCAAGCGCTCTGGCTCGTGCTCGAACCTTCCAGCGGCTGCTCTTTACAGAGGATCGCAACGCTGGACAGACGCTGGGATTGCTGGCGTTCATCTGCATTCCGCTCACGCTCGGGGTGTGGGTCCGTGTAACTGTCCCCAATTTCTACGCCGCCGATATCTCCTTTGAGACCACCATTCTGCTCGGTATCCTGATGGGGCCGTTATCGGCGCTGGCGGGCGGCGCTATGCTCTCGCTTCCTGCGATGATGCACCACGAATACCTAAGCCTGCCATTCAATCTTGCGGTTGCTCTCATTGCCAGCTTCTACGGGCGATTTGTGGAAGAAGAGGAAGTCTGGTCCTTCTCGCCCTTTGTCGATCTCGGCATTTACCGTTGGGTGCGGCGCAATCTTCGCCAGCCGCGCTTCGACCGCCAGGTGTGGTTGCTGGTGTCGATTATCGGACTCGAGATATGCCGCGACTGGCTGGCGAGCCTCTATCCACACCGCCTGTTTGCACTTACCACTTCAAACTGGTGGGTGCGCGGTGCGGTTTGGGCCAGCGCGGCGATGGTCGTCGGTATCCCGCTTAAAATCTGGAACACCATTCGTATCGAACAGAAGTTGGAAGAGCAGAAGCGATTGTTGCTGGAGGCACGTCTCGATGCGCTGCAGCGGCAGATTAATCCCCACTTTTTGTTTAATACACTCAATTCCATCGCATCGCTGGTACGCTTCCGTCCGGAACAGGCACGCGAAATGATTGTAAAGCTGGCAAATATTCTGCGCGCATTGCTCAAGGATCACGATTCATATGTTCAATTACGCGACGAGCTGAACTTCACCGACGATTATCTTGGAATTGAAGTCGTGCGTTTTGGCGCGGATAAGTTGAAGGTGGTGAAAGAAATTGATCCGGCCACACTCGAGCTGCCTGTGCCCAGCATGATTCTCCAGCCGCTCATTGAGAACAGCATCAAGCACGGGTTGGAGCCGCGTATCAGCGGCGGCACCATCACGATTCGCAGTCGTGTCGATAGCGGCAAATTGATGATCGAGGTTGAAGACGATGGTGTGGGAATCGCTCCTGGGCATTCCCATTCCAGCGGCGTGCTGCATCAGGGCACAGGCATCGGCATGAGCAATGTGCGCGAACGGCTCGATGTGCTCTTCGGCGATGCGGCAACATTTGACGTCACAAGCCGTCCAGGGCGGGGCACGCGCATCACCATGGAAATGCCGGCCGCCAGTTACGAAGAGGGCGAAACAGGTTCAACCGCTGTCCCGGCGCGTTCAAGCACGCGCTCGTAATACTGCTCGTATCTGGGAATGATCTTTGACGCGCAAAATCGTTGCTGCGCGGTCTGACGAGCTGCGGTAGCCATGGCATCGAGCTTGCTCGGATCAAGCAACAGCTCGACAGCGGCATTGGCCATGGCACCTGTGTCTCCCACCGGAAAAAGCCGGCCATTCACGCCGTCTTCGATCAGCTCAGGCACGCCACCCACGCTCGTCGCGATCGCAGGGACACGGCAAGCCATGGCTTCTAGGGCGGCCAGGCCAAAGGACTCAAGCTCACTCGGCATCAGCATCAGATCGGCCAGCGGCAACAGCTCGTGCACACTGTCCTGTTTGCCGAGAAAATGAACCCGCTCCTGAATGCCTTTCTTGTGTGCCATCCATTCCGCAGCGGAGCGGTCAGGCCCATCGCCCACCAGCAAAAGATGCGCCGGGATCTGTTCCACGACTCGCGCGAAGACCTCAACGGTATCGGTTACGCGCTTGACCGGCCGAAAATTGGAGAGATGGATCAGTATTTTCTCGTCGGCAGCAGCGAAGCGCGCACGCTTCTGCGCACGCTCGTCCTCGTTTAAGGGAACATAGAAATCGCAATTTACGAAATTCGAGATCACCTCGATGTCGCGTTTAATCTTGAACTCTTTGACTGTTCTCTCACGCAGATACTCCGAGATGGATGTAACGCCGTCGCTTTGCTCAATGGCGAACTGAGTGATGGGCAGGTAAGAGCGGTCAAGTCCTACGAGCGTGATGTCCGTGCCATGCAGTGTGGTGACAAAGGGCAGATGGCGGCCTCGGGCTGCGAGCATTTGCCGTGCCAGCAACGCGCTCACAGAATGCGGAATGGCATAGTGAACGTGCAGGATGTCGAGATCGTAATACTCCGCGACTTCGGCGGTGCGAGAAGCAAGAGCCAGGTCATAAGGAGGGTATTCGAAAAGCGGATAATTCGATACCGGCACTTCGTGATAGAAGATGCCCTGTTCGCGCCCGGTAAGACGAAAGGGTTGAGAGTATGTGATGAAGTGGACCTGATGCCCGCAGGCAGCCAGCTCGATACCCAACTCAGTTGCCACAACGCCGCTGCCGCCGTAGGTGGGATAACAGGTAATTCCAATTTTCATCGTCTGTTTACAACCTCTGTAAGAGTCTGCTCCGTATGACGCGAACGGCGGGCGGTGAGATTCATGAAAGTTGCCCGAAGTGTATGTGATCCAGATCTGCGCTTGGAATCGTTTCGAGCAGAGCGGTACGTTCTACCTCACGGGAAGCGAGCAAACGCGTACGTTCCTGTTGCAAAGCCGCATCGTTATATCCGGGATGACAAACGAGTTCCCACGTCCCATCGGGCATCGCGGCCAGCAGGTTACGAATCGTCTGCGCATCAAGGGTTCCCGTCGCCAGAACGCCAAGGGCTCCATCCGTGGTGGCAAGTCCTGCGCGTGCAACCTCCTGCATGAAGGTTGCACGCTGCGAGCGCAGCAGCCGCACCTGCATCTTGCGGACGTGCCCGGCATTGGCCGTAACCTTGAGGCTCCAGTCTGGCTCAAAGGGATTGCGAATGGCTTTTACCCCGCAAGCGAGGGCCGCCCGTAAAAGTGGCCGCAAAACGCGGGGAAACATGTGGGTGTGCTTATGCGTGTCGAGATGGGTAACGGCTATCCCCGCCTCTTTCAGTTTTCGGATTTGTGCAATGGCTGCGGTCTCAATTTCGGAGTCCTTGATGCGTCCACGGAGCAAATCTGCGACAAAACTGCTCAATTTCGGACGAAATCGTGCAGCTTTTGGTGCGACCGGCGCGGATAGATCGATTGGATCGATGAGAGAAGGAATTTTGTCCGCCGGCAGAATTGGGGTTCCATCGACAAGAACGACATGGCAGCCGACACCTAAAAAAGGCAGTCTTTTGGCGGCAGAAACCGCTTCATCAAAAGCTCCGCCTGTAGCCATTAGCGTGGCGGAGGTCAGGGCGCGGGCGCGGTTCAGTTCCACAGCCGCCTCATTCACTCCCAAGGTCAATCCAAAGTCATCTGCATTCACAATCAGGCGGCGCACAGCGGTCAGTGTACCAGTCTGGCACAGATTTCAAGGTGCCCGGCCGGGGCCTGTTAGAATTGAAACATCAGCTCCGGCACTGATGAACCGGGAGTGTTTCATGGGCGGTTAGCTCAGTTGGTTAGAGCGCCTGCCTTACAAGCAGGAGGTCGCAGGTTCGAGTCCTGCACTGCCCACCATGAATCGAATCAACAAGATAAAAGCATCGTCCAGTTGCAGACATAATGCAGTCAGCGGCTCAACCAAGTCAACTACAATCCCGCATCAATCAAGCATTAAACCTGCCTCTGCCATGTCGTTTGGGTAGCACACTCATGAGACGTTTCCATTTCTCGATCATGGTGGTGACTGCCTCGATCACGCTGGTGCATTCGGAGATGAAGATTCTTACGAGCCTTAGTGCGAAGCACCCCAGACCAATCCAAGGATGATGGTCGAGCAGCAACCAAGCACCGAGTGTCAGTGGCAACGTGGAATCTAAATGCTTAAAGGCATCCTTGCGAGGAGTAGTAGTCACGAATCGCCGACCCAAATTAGATTTGGTCTTGTTCGCGCCCCTTCTTGCGGTTCATGGCAAGGGCGAACGACGAATCGTACTCCATGGATACCAGACCAGCGGTTGCCACCAGCACTTGCTCACGGCAACGGCGGTATCTCGACGATGTCTGCAGTTTACACCCACACGTTGTGGTGTTTGAAGCAGAATCGTTCAATCGGCGTTCATCAACAGCACGTCGATCATACTCCGTAGACTCTACCCTCCAAACCCGGCTCAACCTGCCCATGGTCAGCCTCGCGTCCGGCGCACGTCTGCGGTCGCAAGGACAAAGCATTCGCGCCATCGCTGCGGAAGCCCGGTAGATCCTCGAACACTATTATGAGACTACTTAAGATGGAAGAGAGACCTTGCGGTGAGTTCTTCTCAACACGTGCAAGCCATTGCAGGGAGCAGGAAGGTGATGAGCGATTCAGAGGATATCAAAACACTAGATTTTTTGAGGTTCACGGTGCGGGCAGACGCAAAATCCTTCACGTCCACCGTGAAGACGAAGAATAAGCAATATAAGACCCTTGAAAAATGGCGAGTAAACCAGATGACCAGTTTCTCACGAATTCTCGGGGAGACAAGTTCCGACATTGCCACTGCCTACAGGAGGAATCGGGTCGCAACTGTCGCGTGGCTCACCCGGAACCTGCTGGAACTCTCCGTCTGGATTGAGTACTGCACGTTGTCCGAAGAGAACGCCCGTAAATTCGCAAACGACACTCTCAAGGATTTATATGGGTTGGCAGGCTCTATGGAGCACGTAGATATCCTAAAGTACCGAAGGTCGCGAGATTTGGTTCAGAGTGTCGGCCGAATCTTTGATTCCGCGGAGGCTAAGGAAAACTTCTACAGCGTCACTGAGGCGTTGGACAAAAAAGTTGCCTCTGCGTTGAGTGATTCGGGGCCTTTCCTCACGGAAGAGCAACTTCTGGAAATGGCGACGATCATTGGAGAGAAAAACCTTCGAGACAACCATCTGAATGTTACGAGAGTCGCTGAATCAATCGGACGTGGAGAAGTGTTCACCAAGCAGAACAAGTTCTTATCAAAGTTCGCGCACCCGACAGCTTTGCTCATGTGTATGCCGCCGGGTTGCGACGACAACAACCCCATGTCTTTTTTCATACAGGATGCAGGTTTATTAGCTGCAGACTGCATGCTCTTGTTCTCAGCGTTTCTTGCCGGAATTTTCCCCAAGGACGGGAGACCATAGTCCCGACCTGCCTTAGCTAATAATCGGGGTGTTCCATAGCAGCCATTATGAGACATCACCAGTGTTTATGCTGGTTTCAAGCTGTGTTGCATGATTAGCGATACTCCGCGTGTTCCAGTAAAAGATATTACAGAACACCCCGATTATTGGGTCCGAACACCCCGAGTATTGGGGGGTAATAATCGGGGTGTTCCAGTTAATGGAAACAACACTTGTTTCACATCAGTTTGCATACTGCTGTGTTTTCGGCTTACGCCTCTTTTAGGCTGCCCAACTATTTATCAGTTGCAATCCAGTAGACAAAGAACCACCAAAGAAACTCCCAATAGAACACTGCATTGTAAGAATCCATTGGTATCTTCATAGCCGCGACACCCATCAAAATGCAATTGCGGCGGCTTGCATACGGAGGACCGATGTGCTCCCAGTCGCTCGGCCCCGCGATACATCTGCAACTGGTACTAGCCATACGCAGCCTTGAACTACGCGATGCGATCCATGGCACCACGAACGATGAGCATAACGTTGGTCTCGACCTGGGTCTCGACGCTGGATACAGCTTTTGGGAGTACCCCATAGGGGGTCGAGGAGAGTAAATTTTTTGCGGGACGGGACCGACGCCGAGTGACATTTACGTCTTTCCACTTCGATTTTTTGATTTGTATGCAGTGAATGGTCTTTTTTGAGGGTTAAACGGTAACCGATGGGATTAAATGGTGCCGGATCGCAGCCGAACAGGGCATGAATCGGGCTGAATGAGGCACAAAGGCGTGCATAATACGCCGATGCGGTCGCACCTGTCAAATAAAATCGATTCCTTGCCGCCTAGACGCTTGCAGGAGCGATCCGTAGCGTTTGGAGGTACCATGGGTCCGCTTTTTGGTACCGACGCCTTAAAACGGCTCCTATGGCGAACCGTCTTCCGGTGACGGGGAGCAGGGGAGCGGGACAGCCCGAATGGTATACCTAGACTGTCTAGGCATCGTTTCCCATACATATAGGAACGCGCGTGCGCGTATCGCGTGCGCGTATATACTTCCTATATAGTGGTCTGGAAACGTTACCATTCGCGTAAGCCAATTACAAATGTGTAACTTACGTTGAATTTATGGCTGCCTCTACTCTATTGGTATTTCAAGCTAAGTCCTTTATTTTGTACATTGAAGAACGAAGTGATGAAATGAAACAGCTTCTTTCAACTCTGCTTTTTTGTACTCAGCTTTTTGGGGATATGGTTTTTTTGGAAGTATGAGTTTGGAAGTATGAGTTTGGAAGTATGTTTTGGAAGTATGTTCTGGAAGTATGTTCTGGAAGTATGAGTTTGGAAGTATGTTTGCATTCTTCTTTTCGCGCGCGCGAGGGCACGACCTGTGAGCACGACGCCGGAGATCGCCCGCGACCCCTCATGAACCTGCCGACCTCTCACCGATCCGTCGCCCCGATACTCCCATCCCCGTGCTCATGCCGGGTGACCTCGACGGCGGACACATCCCTGTGCCCATCCTGCCGGACATCACCCGGTAGCCATGGCAGCCATGAAGCGCAAGCGAAACACTACAGGCGTTGGGTGCAGGGAAGATCGCGCCGGGTGAGATATCTGTCCCGCCTCGCACTGATCGCGTAGCGCGTGCCAAGAGGGACGAAGGAGTCAGGCAGAAGGAGCAGGCTGAAAAATATTTTTGGGTGTTTGCGTAGTTTTGCCTGTTTTACCGCTATTAGTATAGTAGAGGGAGAAATAATTCCCGCCACGGATGTGTCACCATCCCAAGGTCTACCGCGATAGGCCGAATTATTTTGAAATTATTTTTAGGTCTGCGGGGGTTTTTGCCTGTTTTACCGCGATTAGTATAGTAGAGGGAGAAATAATTTCGGGCCGATGTTACCTTTTGCCCTTTTTACCGCGATTAGTATAGTAGAGGGAGAAATAATTCCCGCCACGGATGTGTCACCATCCCAAGGTCTACCGCGATAGGCCGAATTATTCCGAAAATATTTTGGGGTGTTTGTCACCTTTTGCCTGTTTTACCGCTATTAGTATATTAGAGGGGGAAATAACTCCCGCCCGCCCGTTCCACACCACATCCAAACATCTTCCAAAGAAGGGAGGCATACACGATGCCATCCGTAGAAATCACACGCGCCGAAGCGCTTCAGCAACTCGGCATTTCAGGTCCGACCTTGCGTAAGTTCATCGCCAACGGCACGCTCACCGCGACCACGTACGCAGGCAAGACCTATGTCAGCCGCGAAAGCGTCAACCGTCTCGCGTCCGCATTGTTCGCGGCACAGATCGCCGGAGTCAGCCGCCCAGGTCGCCCGCGCAAACTCGCCACAGCCCAGTAACACCCGGCACGACCAAGTAAGCCCTGCACCATCCCCAACTACACGCCGAAAAGAGAGGCAGCATGAGTTACCCGAGAAAATCGCTCGCAGAGCACCGCCTCGAAGGCACGTACAAGCCGCATCGACACGACAAGCGTGTGAAGCCATCTCTGGCCACAGTTGACGACATCTTGCCGACCACGCCGCCGCGCTCGCTTGGATTGTCCAAGGTCGCCGCCGGGGAATGGAAACGCCTGTTGACTCAGGTTGGATCGCTACAGAAGGCACAGATGAGCGCATTGGTCGCGTACACCACCGCGTACAGCAATTGGAAACAGGCGCAGGCTGCTATCGACAAGTACGGTGTCACCGTCGAGGTACCCATCACGAATCGCAGCACTGGCAACATCGTTGGACACAAGCTATCCCGCAACCCTGCATGTGCGGTCGTTGACGCCGAGCGTAAGGCCATGCTGGCCGCAGCAAAAATTCTTGGACTGTTCAGTTCAGACGAGGAGGAGACCGATGATCAAAAAGTTTACAGCTACGAAAACTAAAGAGATCGATCTTGACTCGCTCCCATTCGAGGAAGCACTCGACTTGGTTCTCACAGGAAAGGTCAAGTACGAATGCCCCTGCAAGAACTGCAGGGACGCAGCCACGACGATGAAGAAGCACCCGGCATGAGCACACAAGGATTCAAAACAGTGATGGCGAACAACATTCGCCCAGAGAGCACCATCACGCAGCCGTTTGTCAACGTCGCGTACAAGCTTGGGTACCATCAGTCGGTCATCCTACCGAATGAAGAACCGAGTGCTGCAGTCCTGCGTGTGATGGAGAAGTTCACCAAGATCAAATTCGATCCGAATGACTTCGTTCTGGTATCGGTCCATGAAGCCATCAATGGCCGCACAGTGTTCCACTTCGCGTACAAGACGCAGGTCGCAGCGGCGAGCGCGTACATCGCGGGCACGTTCGACGGTCAGCACTCCCGATGGACACGCAAGTCATAACAAAGTTTGATTCCTCGTTGCGTGAGGCATCAAAAGGCAGACTTCAGATACCGCGCAGATCGCACTGCGTACTCGCTGGTCTGCCATCCAATTTTCTTCGACATCGTTGATTACCTTCAGGGTCAATATCCTGAGATGCTATCAACGTTTGACGGCTACCGCTTCGTTTGAGCGATACCCGTCGCGCTCTCAGTGCATGGGGCGATAGCAGACGGATGCACAGCCCTTCTAGTGGTCATTAACCGTCTGCTCACAACTTCTCAACTTCTCCGCTCAACACATGCCGCAGTAGCCTCTGCCAAGGCACGCGCTGGTCCGCCGTGTTGAGCGTCGAGAGGGGTGCATCAGGCCGAGCTTTTACCTTTCAATCGGCCCCGCATCCCCGCTGCCAGTCCTCGTTTAACCCATGCGAAAAGCGTGGTGGACCGCAGCTACGCCACAGCCGGGGGCAACGATGACGACATACATCGTTGTTCCCAGCTTTGGTGACAAAGTTCTCAAAATCTCCGCTCAACGATTACCTGCAAAGCCTCTACACATGGGTGTATGCGTTGCGATGCCATCGTGAGTGTTCGAGTGCGAGCGTCTCGGTTTCTTCTCCTTGTTTGGATTCCCGAGACACCTCGCAACCACAGCCACAATGCAGGCGGTTATACGCCACATGACAGCGTCCTCCGCCGTCTGCATTGCTCGCTGTGTCATTTCAACTCGGAGGCAAGCATTGCACAGACATAACATCCTGAACAAAGTCGGCAACCACACGATTACACGCACCCGTAAGTCTCTCCAGTGGCGCACAGACAATGCCTACGACGTTGTGCCCATCATTGACGGCAAACGATGCTACGTCGGCACAGGAGCAACCCTGAAGGAAGCGTTGGCGCTGTATTGGGCTGCTTATGAACTGCTCAAACAAGGCAAAAATTTATGAACCAAATATTCAACCCGCTCCAGACGTATCACTACACGTGTAGATCACTCCCCGTCGGTTTCTTCCCTGTTATCAGGGATGGGGCCCGGGACGCTCCACGTAGTAGCAAACATCAACAACACCGAAGGCCTAAGAGGCATAGGCAGAAAGCCCGTTCGCAATTCTCAGAAGTTTTGCTAACGAATGGAATCAACTTTTGAACAAACTTCAACGCAGAAATTTTGAACTACGTGCCAAAGGTGATGGCAAAACGCTCTACGGCAAGATCGCCTATAACAGCCGCAGTGAAGACCTGGGTGGTTTCATCGAAGTTATCGCGCCGGGAGCATTCACGGAATCACTTCGCGTGCAAGAGGTTCACTGCTACTGGCAACATGACTCCTCGAAGATTCTAGGCAGGCAATCTAATGACACGCTGCGCCTGATTGACACGCCCAGTGCACTCAAATTTGAATGCGACTTGGACCCCAACACCACATTCGGGTCAGACTGCATCGCCGCACTCAAGCGCGGTGACATCGTTGCTAACAGCTTTGGCTTCGGTATTGAGCCCGGGGACAGTGAGTGGTCTCAGGATCAGTCCGGTCTCATGTTGCGTACGGTGCGTAGGGCCACGTTGTACGAATGTTCACCAGTAAGTTCGCCCGCCTACAAAGCGAACTCGGCAGGCATACGCAGTGACGACCGCTCCAACGAAGAACTCGTTGACCAGATACGAATCAGGCGATTGTTTGCCGCGCTGCGTGACCGTGGCTAACGCCGCCTAAAAACTTCTCTCCTATCTTCGCGTGACAACGTGCGGCCCGTATAGCCAAGCACACACGCCCAATAACTCACAACTTAGCTGACCACCACACCTATGCCCATGCATGGGACGGGATACGTGCGTCTGCTCCAACCACAACACCCGACAGCCTCGGGTGACAGGATTACTTCGTCTAAATGAACATTCGTGAAATGCGCCATAAGGTCAACACTCTTCTTACAGAGGCGCAGACAATCGCTCTTGCCGGATTCACTTCTGAGAGCAGGGCAAAGTTCGACAAGATCACCAACGATGTACAGGCAATCGAAGCCGCCATCTCTATCGAAGAGCGTCTTGCGGAAGGACGCAGCTTCAAGCGTTCTGAAGGCCGTGGCTCCTTCTCCGGCAATGGTGCGTATGAGGCGCAGCAGGACCGCCGCGCATTGAGCGCAGCATGGCGCAGTTTCGCACGCCATGGCCTGAACTCGATGTCCGAAGAGCACCGCAGTCTTCTGACCACTTCGGATGCAACTGGTGGGGCTCTTATCCCGCAGTTGTTCGAAGGCGTCCTGCATGAAGCCCTGCGTTTCTACGGCCCGATTGCGGACAAGGTCGCGCAGAAGCGCACCGAGTCCGGCGCACCGATGAAGATTTCCCTTACAGACGACACGGAGAACGGTCTGTCACTCTTGGCAACAGAAGGAACGTCTTCACCCGCTGAGACCGATCCGACGTTCCAGTCGAAGCTTCTGGGCGTGGATACAGTGACCGGAGGTTTAGTTCTGGTTTCGTTCGACGAGCTTGAGGATTCGGCATTCGATCTTGACTCGTGGCTGCGTAGGGCTTTCAGCCGTCGTTACGCTCGTGGTTTGTCGAAGGCTATCGTGCTCGGCACAGACGTGAACGGCACGGCTCTGCCGAACTTCACTTCGATCTTGTCTGTCGCCAGCGCTGTTAACAGTGTGACGACAACGCTCGCGGGTGGAATCGGTTGGGATGACCTTACTAACCTGATCGCCGCCATTGATCCGGCATACGCTGGTGAGAACGCGAGCTGGACGATGAACGCCTCGACGCGCAATTATTTGCTCGGCCAGAAGGACGGCTTCGGAAAACCTTACTACACGCCTGATCCGTCGCAAGACAAACCGTTCCAGAAGATTCTCGGATACGACATTGTGCTCGACCAGAACATGCCTGCATATGGCACAGCCTCGGCGACACCTATCCTGTTCGGGTCGCTGACTGACGCTTACCTGCTTCGTACGGTCGCCGAAGGCGCATCAATCCTTCGCTGGAATGAGCGCTACGCTGACACGCTTCAGGTGGGCTTCTTCCTGTATGCAAGGGTCGGTGGCACATCGCTCGTGAAGACCTCGGCCCCGGCCCCACTGGTCAAACTCGTGCAGCCTGCTTCGTAATAAGTAACAGAAACAAGTACAGATCAAGGGAGTGGCTTCGGCTGCTCCCTTTGTCTTATGGCGTGTAGCTCCTCGCTACTGTCTGGGATAGGCAAACGGCCATCCGCAAGTAAGCGATTCGTCACAGGGCAATTGTGCGCGATTGCGGCACATCCTTGGAGCAACAACAAACACCAACGACAAAGGAGGTTTATGGATCACAACGAAATTAGACGTATGCAGGCCGAACGCAACTATCAGAACGCGATGAGGCGCAGGCGGGCGAAGTTACAACGCCAGCAATTACAGCAGTCTTCCCCAACCACAAGCACGAACACATTTCACCCTTTCGAGGAGGTTTCACATGAGTACAGGATTGATCGCGGGTACACGCCCGAGTCTTTACGGCAGCTATAAACGCCCAACGCTTGCACCGACGCCAAACCAGTACCCAACGCTGGACCCTGCTCCTGCTCCTGAGTTGGAGCCTACCCCGGTTTCTACACCAGTGTCTGAGCCTATGCCTGCTCCTGAGCTACACACCAAAGGCGAATGGCTGAAACTAGGACGCGGTCTGAAGGGACGTGCGATATCCGCAGGCACCAAGATCATTCAATGCAAGTTTGCGACGAAGACTGACCCCGTCGTGAAGCTTCGCGACAAGCAAGTGAACGTCTACTCCATTGATCAGACCAATAGCATCGCAGAGTTAGAGGAACGCAAAGCGGTACAGCAAGCGAGGAAGTTTCACGAGCTGGAGCAGTGTTACGTCATGCAGAGGATGCGTGCATACGAACAAGCGATGCGCAAGCAGAATCCACCGGCAAAGCGTCGTTGGAAGTTTCCTGAGCCTGCCGCCAAGATGTACTGGCAATTACGCGAGCGGGCGGTAATGACGCACACGGTTGAATGCACCAGACTCGATCTCATCAGGGATTGCAAGCTGGACAACAACGGCTACAAAAGATACCTCGATGCGTTGGTGGGTGCGGGCTTGGTCAAACACAAGTTCGTCCAAGGTAAGAAATCGAAATTTGAACTGGTGTTCGTGAAGCAGGCCCCCACGATTACGTTAACCAACACAACCAAATAAAACGCCCCTCTGGTCTCATCGACTGGAGGGGCTTTATTTTGTTTTCAGCATTTTCTTATTTGTGACTCAGCAATGAAACCTTATTGTGCACGGCGCTGAGGTCATCAGTTGATAGCGATGCGTACCGCCGACTCATCTCCAGCGTTGAATGATTCAATGCCTTCTGTAGATGAAAGACACTGCCGCCGCGCCGGATGTAGTTCACTGCAAAAGTATGCCGGAATGCGTGTACGCCTCGACGCGGTGGATCGAAGCCAAGCTGTCTACAAAGCGCCGTCACATCTCTGAGCACATTGCGCCGGGTCATCTGCGTCCCATGACTCGTACCGAACACCAGTTGATGACTCTGCAGGCCTTCAGCACTGATGTACTTCCACAATGCCTTGCGCAGCTCGAATGAGATCGGCACCACGTATTGCTTCGCACCTTTGCCATCGAATCGGACCAGCAGATTGTCGAAGTCTATGGATTCAACTCTGAGTCCAGTGACGCTGCTGATTCTGGCTCCTGTGTCGAACAAAAGCAGGATCATCGTGTGGAGTCTTCTTTGTGTACGAGAACGCCCTTTAAACGCGATTAGAGCCTGTATCTGGCGTTCGTTGAAGACAGGTGGGACATTGGACGGTTCTTTCAGCCTTTTCACGAAATTTGAGCTACCGGACGCCTTTAGAAAACAATTGATCGCTCGCGCCCACGAGTTCACAGAAGTTGCGCGTAAGCCACGCTGCCGCATCTCGATCACCATGACATCCAAGTCATTCTGCGATGGTGACTCGTTAGGCAGCCTGCTCAATGCCTCCCTGTACCACTCGACCGTTCTGGCACTGACGTTATAAAGATATTGCCGATCACGAATGAATGCCTCCAACTTTGGCGACAGCGTTGTAAACTGGTTACAGCATTGGTGGTGTGTGTCCATCTTTGGCTCCTAGTCAGGGGTTCAAATTTGGACTCAGCTTTTGGATGTTGTTGGTGGTAAAGCACTTGAGCTAGACCCTATGAGCGCCTGCCTTACAAGCAGGAGGTCGCAGGTTCGAGCCCTGCACTGCCCACCATGAAGGATAGATCGCACCTAAGTCGTTGCATTATTTGCTTGATCTGCTGTTGAGTTCGATAGCTGCCTTAGAACTGTGAACCAAACGGTTAACGTCTCGTTGCCTTACATCTGTACGTTTTTTGCGACTTTCTTCATACCCGTTCAAACTCCGCCGATGGTGAGGTAGAGAGACGCCTTGCAGAATACCTTGCTCGACATCCTGATATTGGGCCTTCTTGTGCTGCTTTTCGGAGTGGTCTACCGGAAGAGGGCCACGCTGCGTCTACGCTTCTGGATAGCAGGGTGGCTATTTATTCTGGCTCACTTCGCCGTATTGCTCCCGCAGATCTCGGCGCCCTTCTGGCAAGAAATGCAACTTGCGCTCGGCATGAGCGGGCTCGTGTTGGGCGGCGTTTGTTTTGTGCTCGCTTCAAGCGCTCTTACCCTGCGCCCGATTGATCTGGGTCTCGTGGCAGCGGTTATCGGAATTCCGCCGCTGGTTTATTGCTTCTTGGTCTTTTTCGGTTTCACGGCGAGCTTGCCTCTCCTCTGGTTTGTACTCGTGGCTGAGACGGCTACTGTCTGGGTGGGATGGCATTTCAACAGGAACAAACCGGGCGTTTTCTGGTTGAATACCGTTGCTGCGCTGGCCTGCGGTGCGTGGTTGGTGCATTTGATCAGAACGGGTCAGGCCGAGTATGGCATCTACGCCATACTCACACAGTTGTTTCTGGTGAATGCTGTACTTTTCTGGCAGGATTTCCACCGCTTCTCCGCAGGGGTCATTACCGTTTCAGGTGGGCTGCTTGCGTGGGCCGCAGTGTTTCCCACTGCACTCGCGACGAGATACTTTTTCCCTCATGCGAACATTCCCCCTGAATTGTGGAATCTGCCGAAATATTTTGTCGAGTTCGGCATGATTCTTACGCTGATGGAGAATCAGGTATATTCCGCGAACTGGCAGAGTGAGCAATACCGGGTGCTCTTCGATAGCAATCCTCACCCGATGTTTATCTACGACATAAAGGACCTTACGTTTATCAGGGTCAACGATGCGGCCTTACGGCAATACGGGTACAGCCGGCCTGAGTTCCTGAGTATGACCATAAGCGATCTGCATGAAGTGGCCGCTTTGCCAGGGCTGGAAAAGATGCTTGCGGAGCAGAACAGCTCGATCAGGACCACGGGGCCCTGGACACAACGGAGAAAAAACGGAAGCGAGTTTCAGGCGGAGATATCTTCGCACACCATCGAGTTCGAGAGCCGCGATGCACGTTTCTCGATGGTGCAGGATGTCACCGATCGTGAGCGCCTGCATGGAGAATTAGTACATCGCGCCCATCACGATTCGCTCACAAACCTGCCGAACCGCTTTTTGCTGGAACAGCGTATGCGTCAGACACTGGAAAATGCGGCGCGTTACAGCCATAAGGCTGCGATCCTGTGCATCGACCTGGACCGTTTCAAGCAGATCAACGATAACTACGGCCATGCAACCGGCGATGCCTGCCTGCAGGAAGTAGCTGCCAGGTTAATCTCGCGCTTACGTGAGTCCGATACGGTAGCGCGCACGGGAGGCGAGGAGTTCACAATTGTGATTGGGGATTTGCTTTTCAGTGCTGATGCCGAAAAGGTGGCTTATGATTTGCTCTCGTGTTTTGAACGCCGCTTCAGTGTAGGTACGATTGATTTGCAGCTCTTTGCCAGCATCGGGATTGCCATTTATCCGGATCACGGAACCGTGGGAACTCAGCTCTGGAGAGCGGCCGACATTGCTATGTATCGCGCAAAGTACTCGGGCGGCAACAAATGTGCGATTGCTTCCGAGGAGGAAGAGAATTCATTGCCCGATAAAGTACTGCCATGGGTTGCACGAGGTAGTGATCAAGCCTAGAGCCTTGGTAAGGAGCATCCAGGCTTAGACCGTGCTTAGTTTGTGAGAACAGCGCGGTAACGCACCTGACTCTTTCGCGTCCGTTTGACGGCGTCGTTCGCTTTTGCCATGGGAAAGATTTCAGTCTGTGCCTTGACACCGTGTCTGGCAGCGACGTCGAGCATTTCAGCAATCTGTGCCGGGCTCCCGGTATTGCAGCCGCTTACGCTTTTCATCGGCCCGATGAGTGAGAAAGCAGGCACTGCGACCGGAGAGGGAGGCACACCCACAAAACAAAGGCTCCCCTGGGGGCGCAGTGCGGTCAGGTACGCCTGCCAGTCCTGATCGGCGTTGATGGTCGACAGGATCAGATCAAAGGTTCCGGCAAGACGCTTCAGGCCTTTCGACTCGCGCGTGTTTACGAAATGATGAGCACCCAGAGCGCTGGCCTCCTGCTCTTTCGAAGCAGTACTCGAAAAGGCCGTCACTTCTGCGCCAAAGGTACGGGCAAATTGCAGGCCGAGATGCCCCAGTCCGCCAATACCAATCACGCCAACGCGCGAGGATGGATTGATACCGTGTAATCGCAACGGCTGATAGACAGTAATACCGGCGCACAAAAGGGGCGCTGTGGAAGCACTTTCCAGCGAAGCTGGAATTTTCAGGGCAAAGCGCGCATTAACGCGAATGCTTTCCGCATAGCCGCCGTGACGATGAACGCAGGTTGGCTGGCTGCGCGCGCAGAGTTGTTCTTCACCCTTGCGGCACCATTCGCAGTAACCGCAGGAGTTGGCTTGCCAGCCCACGCCTACACGGTCGCCTTCGGCAAGATACTTCACTTCACTGCCAACAGAGCTGACGGTGCCGACAATCTCATGGCCTGGGATAAACGGGTATTTGCTCATCCCCCAGTCATTATCGATGAGGTGCAGGTCGCTACGGCATATGCCGCAATGCGAGATCCTGATTTCTACCTCGTGAGGAGCAAGATCGGATGCTTCGTACTTGAAGGAAAGAAGCTCAGCGCCTGCGGCGTGTACTGCGTATCCCTGAATGGTGCTCATAGGTCCCTGGGCTCTCCTTGCTGGACAGCCCTCTCATTCTACCCGCAGTGTCAACACCTGTTGCCCGTTCAACATGTTGTCAACCGCAACCGATGCGATCGGTACTGCCGATTCACCGCTCAATGTTAATTTTTGATTTTGACGCAGAGGTTCGAGCACGTTGGCCATGGACATGGGTACGGTGGCCAGCGTTCGTCCATCCAGTACGGCCTGCGGAGACGGCTCAAGCAGCGTCACGTACAGCCTGTCGTTTTCATGCAGATTGTTCAGCTGCTCGATGGTTGCAGCGACATCAAGATTCGGGCTGCTGCCTGAACGCGATGTTTGGGTAATGCGATCGAGCGTACTGCCATCGCTGACGAGGAGGCGTACCTGTCCTTCTCCCAGAACGGCGGGCAGGGTGACGGGAATACGCACATTGCGCACTTCACCACGCCACGGGCGGATGGTTGCTTCGACCATAATGGTTTCGCCGGCATGGACAATCGAGGCGGTGCTCTGGGCACTCTCAAGCTGCGCCGCCAGATGCTTCGGGATAGCCTCGACTTCGATCTCTACATCATTGATGGGTGTCTGGCGCGCGGCGTTGTCATAGAGACGCGAGAAGCGCTCGCCTACCATCAGCGCTGCCATGAGATTTGCCGGAGCGATTTCGCTGGGCGCTATAAGGCCGCCGAAATGGACAGCAGGGAAGCCGGAGACGTTTACAACGCTGCGAATGCGATAGCTGGCCTCTGCTGTGAAGTTGTTGCGCTGCATCAATCCCTGGAAGACGGCAACCATGACGGCTGTGGGGGTGATCTGCGGCTGGTCTACGACTTCAACGTGCAGAGCGCGTGGTGCTCCTTCGCCGGTGATATTCACGGTGACGGGAATCATCTTGGCCTGCTCGCCAAACTGACCGCGAATGGCTGACTCCCTGTCTTCGGTAAACGAACCCACCGTCTGTGTCGTATTTATGATTTTGAATGCATTGAGCGGAGACGGCAGTGTGGCCACAACCTGCGCCTTCGTCATCGGCATGGAGACCGGACCGAACTGCGTGATTGGATGTCCACAGGCAAGGAGCTGTTTTGGATCGACGTAGGTTACGGTGCAGGTCGCCGCGATTTCGAGGTCGCCGCGCATCAGCAGCGCGCTCACGGCCGAGCCTGGGATGATTGGTTCCGGTTGGTTCTCATCGCTGGATGACCCGCCGATGCCTTCTACGGCTGTGAGGCTAGGCGATGAAGCGTGCTCTTTCCAAAACGCCAGGGCCTGCGGACTGAATCCGTTGAAGACGAGCGGCGTATCCATGGGACGAATGGCCGTAGTTTCAACGGTGTCCTGATCCGCGCCAGCAAACGGTACAGCGCCCTTTGCGTTTGCAGTCAGCGAGGAAAGCGGAGGCGGGCTGTTTGCCGCGATCAGATCGGAGCTTTGATGCGCGACTTCGAGCATCTGCCCGATGGGCGTAATTCCCGCGATGGGTTCTCTACTGAATGCGCCGATCCGATAGCTGAGGGCGCCTAGCAGCTTGCCATCAATGTACACAGGACTGCCGCTCATGCCCGCGACGACTCCAGTGTATTCAGGCTTTGCGCCTTCTAGGCGGGCAAGAATCATGTCCTGCCCAGGGCCAAGCGCATTGTGCAGCAGGCCCAGTATCATTACGCCCATCGGTTCCGGCTGCGTACCCTCAAAGACCGTGTACGCCACCCCATGCATGCCGCGGTGTACCTGTTCCAGCGGGTAGAACCCCGCAGTGGACGGCGGTGGGCTAGCTGGTAAAGAAGGTGGTATCGCCGCTGGCATTGTAGGCGTAGACATAGTCTGGCCTACAAGCGCTGTGGCGCTAAACAAAATAAGCCAGCTGATGTCTTTTAGACGACTATTCACGTCTACAAGAGTAGAGCATTTTGGCCTTCGCGGTAACGAAACCTTAGTTTGCCATGAAGCTTGCAGGAGGAGGCTTCGGAGTTTCACAATGAATTCACGCATGAAGATCCCGCCGGTTGCATTCTCAATTCGTCAGATATTCGCCTCCGCTGTTCTGTTTTCTCTGGTATTTTGCCAGTCCGCGGCCCCTGCGCAGCAGCAAACGCAGCAACAGCCTCCGCCGAATCAGCAGCAAACGCAGCAGAATCAGCAAGGTCAGCAACAACAGCCGGATCAGCCCGCTCCCGATGCGGGTGGTCCGACCGGTGACAACGGGTCAATCGCCATTCCGAAAAAGAAAGAGACCGAAGAGGCTCCTCCGCCGCCACCGCCTGAGCCAAAGGTGAAGAATCCTCCGGGATTGCAGAACTTTTCTTTACGTGTGGATGTTCCGGTCGTCAATGTGGATGTGGGCGTGATTCTGGAGAAAACACACCAGTTTGTGCCGAATCTGCAAAAGGAAAACTTCCGCGTCTATGAAGATGGAAATTCACAGGAGATCACTAGTTTCCAGCGCATCCAGGCGCCGATCACCGCTGTTCTCGTCGTTGAATTCGCGGCCAATAGCTATGCGTTTATCTACGACATGAAAAACGCGGCTTACACCTTTGCGCAGCAGCTCAGGCCGGACGATTACATTGCTGTCGTCACCTACGATATGCATACGCAGATCCTCACCGACTTTACCCAGGACAAGCGGCTGGTCTTTGACTCTCTGAACTCACTCACCATCCCTACCTGGCATGAAACAAACCTCTTCGACGCGCTTTACCAGACGCTCGATCGCCTGACCCGCGTGGATGGCCGGAAATATGTTGTGCTTATCTCTTCCGGACGCGATACCTTCAGCAAGATCAATCTGGATAAGGTGCTTCAGAAAATCAAAGCCACGCCGAATGTCACGATCTTCTCCGTCGGCACCGGCCAGACAGCACGCATCATGGCGGACGGCGCCGGCAGGATGGGTCCGATTCGCAATCTGGACTACCTGCAGGCCGACAACCAGATGACGACCTTCGCGCGGATGACAGGCGGCCAGGCCTTCTTCCCGCGCTTTGCGGGTGAGATGCCGGACATCTTTCGCCAGATCAACGAATCGATCCGCAACCAGTACGTGCTAAGCTACCACCCGACCAACACCAAGCAGGACGGTACCTATCGTAAGTTGCGAGTCGAACTGGTGGACAATGAGGGCCATCCGCTTCGGATGCAGGATGAAAAGCATAAGCCGTTGAAGTACGACATCATTGCCCGGGATGGCTATCGCGCCAAGCAGGAAGTGGAGTAGGTCTCTGTGGCGTGAGCACAAGCGATCATGGTCTTACTGACACGATTGCACGGAATGCAGCATTATGCCGGTGATTGCGATCTTAGGGGTGAATTTTCTCGCCACGCTCCAGCATCTGGATAAATAAGGCGATGCGTTTCGCGCGCGTCTCTGCCTTTTTTGCGATCTGGACGCGCCAAAGTATGGCGTACCGATTTCGGCTCTCGAGCGTGGCAAAGAACGCCTTCGCGCGGGCATTTTTGTTAAGAGCAGCCTGCAAATCCGGCGGAACGGTTGCGGTGCTCGGCGAGTCATAGGCCTGCTCCCATCGCCCGTCCGCCTGGGCGCGTTTGACCTCGGCTAAACCTGTCGCTTGCATGCGGCCACTCTCGATGAGCGCGACTGCTTTTTCCCGGTTGATCTTCGACCAGATGCTCTTCTTGCCTCTTGGAGTGAATTTTTGCAGCCACGCCTCGACGCTGTGACTCTGCTTCTGGCCGTCGATCCAGCCATAGCAAAGCGCGATTTCGATTGCCTCGGCGTAGGTGACCGAGGGAGTCCCGGAGTCTTTTTTCGCCATTTGCAGCCAGATTCCAGGAGACGAAAGATGGTTTGTTTTCAACCATTTCTCCCAGGCTTTTTGGTTTGCGAACGCAATTTTCTGCAGGTCGGTGTTGGGCATGTCAGGCATGGCGAATCATTCGAACCGGAAACGCGACTGCACCACAATAAATGATCGAACCTGCACCCGCACAGGGGTGGCCGAGTCGATGGATTGCCCCGTTACCTCCTTAGTCACTGCGCGCGGTGCACTTTCCCCTGCTTAAAGCGGCGAAAAATTTGGCATCATAGAGAAGAACATTCCTTGAGGAGGATCTCCTGAAATGGCCGCCCCCAAAGCTGAAAAGACGACGAAACCCCGTAAGGCTCCCGCAAAGAAGAAGATCGTTGCCGACGCGCCAGAGCCAATTGTCATCCATCCCACTCACGATCAGATTGCCGCTCTCGCTCAGAAATATTGGGCCGAGCGCGGATACACCGACGGAAAAGCCGAATACGACTGGCTGCGCGCAGAGCAAGACCTGATGCAAGCCGCTTCATAAACGATCGAACTGAAACCGCTCTAATAAGTTAGATAAGAAGGCGCTGCACGGTAGGCAGCGCCTTTTCTATCTAAGGAGCTGGCTCATGGCTGCAAGGCTACATGCGGCCAATCGTTCTGCCAGGTGATCGTCGAAATCTGGAGCGCGGGTTTTCCGGTCTTTGCGTCATAGGCGTGGAAGACGAGCAGGTCACGGTCGTCAGGCTGCATCCAGACTGACTGGCCTCCGGGGCCTAGCCAGCGTGCGTTGCCTGTCAGCAGCTCTGTACCTCCCCCATTCGCCATGGATTTGCCCTCTTGATCGAGATAAGGCCCGGTAACATTTCCGGCACGGCCCACCATGGTTCTGTAAGTGCTTTTCGTGCCGCGGCAGCATAAGTCCCATGAGACGAACAGGTAGTAATAGGCGCCATGATGCACGATGAAAGGCGCTTCGACCGCCTCCCAGTCTGGAGGCAAGTCAGGTTTTGCCAGCGGGGCATCGGCCGGTTTCGCACGGGATGCGAGTGCATAGATGGTTGTGTCTTTCCTGGAGAGCAGGCCGGTTTTCTCGTCCAGCCGACGCATCTTGATGCCGCTCCAGAAGCTGCCGAAGGCGAGCCAGGCATGGCCTTGCGTGTCGAGAAAGAAATTCGGGTCGATGGCGTTGAAGTCATCGGTGGCCGCAGAGCGAAGGACGAGACCGTGATCGATCCATTTGTAATTCGTGCTCGAACGGTCGAGTGTCTTGTTGGTGGCGAGTGCGATTCCCGAGGTGTTCTTCCCAAATAACGAATAGGCATAGTAGAGGCGATATTCGCCGTTCTCGTAGGAGATATCGGGTGCCCAGAGATCGACTGTTCCGGGACTATCGTTGTGAATCCAATCGGGAATCTGATCAAAGACATGCCCGCATAGCTTCCACGTGGTCAGATCGGTCGAACAACGTATCTGAAACTGTCCGCCGTCTTTTGTTTTGCCCGTCGCGAAGACATACCAGGTGTTGCCCTCTTTCATGACCGAGGGATCATGCGTCCCCCAAAAGTCGCCGCTCAAGTCGAAAGCTTTGGGTTGTTGCGCCGCGGCGGCGAAACTCATAAATACGCAAATCGAGGAATAAAGCAGGGCGTTTAGTCGCCGCGGGAAGGGGTACATAACAAACGTCCTGATCTGAGAAATCGTTTTCTTGCGAGAGAAGAGTAGCACAAGAGCGCCAGTTTCGGCAGCCGCAAGACCATCTGAAATGGAGTCCTGAATATCTTAAAATCTAATGCCGCGTGCTGAGCATTAGGTGGATGCCGCCACTACCGGCTCGAACACAGGACCGTTCACTGTGGATTTTGCCAGATGTCTGGTGAGGCGGTTGGCGGTGTATGCAGCCCCATAGGCGAAGCGGGTGAGAGGACCAAATGAGTTTGCTGAAGCCACGCCGACGAAGTAGAGGCCGGGGACGGAAGACTGGAAGGAGCGGTCGAGCACTGGACTGTCTTCCACGGCTTGAATTTCGTTGCGGAGATCGTCGCCGATAAACTTCAGCCGTGTGAGTGCGACGCGGTAGCCTGTACCTGCGATCAGATGATCAAAGGCGAGTTCTTCCGTGCTGCCGTCCTTCGCCGAGATCTTCAAGTGAATGCGTCCATCGCGCGCTTCGGCATTCTCGAGGGTTACACCCAGGTGCAATGGGACGCGGCCGATGATCTTTCCCCTGACGAACCAACCCGCTGAAGGTCCCAGATGGCGTTTTACGATGTGGAAGCGGAGCTTCTGCGGCATAGCGTGAAAGACGAGCGGTATATCCGTGCACAGGCGGGAGCGCCAACCAAGGCCGAGACCTGAGCTGGGGTACTTGATCCGATGTAGAAGCGGACGGTTGACTACGGGTGGCTCGTGAAAAGAGATGTTGTTTACCCGGGCGACGATCGCCACATCTGCATCGGCTTCGCGCAGAAGTGCAGCTACATCCACGGCTGAAGAGCCTGCTCCGAGCACAGCGACCTTCTTGCCCTTGAAGCGAGTCAGATCGCTGTGATGGGATGTGTGGGTGACAAGATCTTTTGGCAGATCTGCCAGGAGTGGAGGGAGATAAGCGAAGTGCGTAATTCCGGCTGCAAAGATGACCTTGCGTGCCAGGAGGGTTTCGCCATGTTCCGTTGTGAGTTCGAAGCCTGCGGAATGTTTCTCCACTGAAGCGATATACACAGGTTCAAGGTTGGGTACGAGGCGCTTCTGAAACTCCAGGCCGTATGCTATGAACGTTTCAAGTGGAACTGGCACGCCGATGTGTGCGTATGGCTGCCCTGTTTCCCGGCAGTATTGTGCGAGGGAAAAAGAATCATCTGGAGAGCTAAGACTGGATGCAAAACCATCCGATTTCAGAAACATACCCTTCGGCATCATGCTTCGCCAACTCTGCATAGGAGGGCCAAAGATGCGG
>Ga0206835_1119_pt1 | contig 27511 bp, 27 predicted proteins | sample Alteio_BWOrgCont_31_FD_152853 | JGI IMG/M metagenome (GOLD analysis project Ga0206835, IMG submission 152853) | Enriched cells from forest soil in Barre Woods Harvard Forest LTER site, Petersham, Massachusetts, United States -... | ecosystem: Environmental > Terrestrial > Soil > Temperate forest >...
TTTATTGAGTCTTTGAATAGTGCAAAGTTACAGGTCTCTAAAACGTATATGTTAACAGGCTTTGCCTGCTTTTTAACACGTTCCTGTTCATTACCTATGCCATTATATATGTATTTTCGCTCCCATAAAGCAGCCTGTACCCATGCCCTATCCCTTTAACGTTCGCGTTTATGGCCTTTTAATTGATGAGCAAAAACGGTTGCTTATTGCCGATGAACTGGTGCATGGCCACCGCATAACTAAATTTCCCGGAGGAGGGCTTGAGTTTGGTGAAGGTACTATAGATGCAATAAAAAGGGAAATGATGGAAGAAACAGGCATTGAAACTGAAGTTATTTCTCATTTTTACACAACTGATTTCTTCCAGCCCTCAGCATTTAATCCCAAAGCCCAGGTAATAAGCATCTATTATCTTATTAAGGCAGTATCACCATTTACTCTATATGTTTCCGATAAAGCATTCGACTTTGCCGAAGAAAAAGAAGGGGCTATAAGCTTCCGCTGGATGCCTTTAAGTACAATATCAGAAGAGGCTTTCACCTTTCCTATTGATAAGAAGGTAGCAGGCCTTCTTAAGAAAATTTAACATTTTCAAATTAGTTTAGTTTCTCAACTATCGGGAAATTAAATTACTTTTGGCTCCTCCTTCAGGAACAATCCCCATTATGTCAACGAAAGAGATCAGTATAATCAAAAATGGAAATCTCTTTCGTTGACATAATGGGGATTGTTCCTTGGAAGAAAGTTTGGTTTGATGGGCAAACTTTACCTGAACATTCTTTCCGAAAGATTAAAGCACTTAGGCATTGAAAAACAATTTTCTGTATTGGTTCTCCTCGACAAAAGGGGCGATAAATGCTGCCAGCAGTTTATATCAGACACCCTTCACATTGATAAAACTATGATGGTGGGTGTTATTGACGACCTGCGGAAAAAGGGGTTTATTACCCGCACCCAAAACCCGGCTGACAAAAGAGAATACTGGATTCGCCTTACCCCTAAAGCAAAAAAGCATATGCCTGAAATTAAAGAAGCTGTGCAGGATATAAATAAATCGATACTGAAAGGCATTAGCCCGGCTGTAATTGCCGACCTAAACACATGCTTAAATTCCATTTACAAAAACCTGAAAGAAAAATCAACCCACTGATATAATATGAAGAAAGCATTGATATGGATAATAGTAGGCGTTGTAATAGTATTACTGGTAATATTTAAACCATCTAATAAAGACAATGCCGGCAGCGGGCAAAAACAACAAAGTACCCAAACCGCTATACTTGTGGAAGGAAGAGTTGTGCGGCAATCGACTGTTTCGAATACTATTTCAGTAACAGGCTCCATACTATCTAACGAAGAAGTTGCATTGCAAAGCCAGGTGGCAGGTATAGTTGAACATATTTATTTTACTGAAGGTACCCATGTGAATAAGGGTGATATGCTTATTAAAATTGATGATTCGCAGTTGCAGGCTCAGTTACAGAAAGATGAAGTAGGTAAACAACTGGCGCAGATTACTGAAGAAAGACAAAAAAAGCTTCTTGCAATTAATGGAATAAGCCAGCAGGATTACGACATTGCCTTGAACAACCTTAATAGTATTGAGGCTGACATTAAACTATTGCAGGTTCAAATCGGCTATACCGAAATACGCGCCCCATTTGACGGTACTGTTGGCCTGAGAAATGTAAGTGAAGGCAGCTATGTGTCGCAGAATACTGTGCTGGTGAACCTAGAAGAGACCACGCCTGTAAAGATTGACTTTTATGTACCGGAAAAATACCTGGGTATGGTACAAAAAAATGACACTATAAACTTTTCGATAGGTAGTTATAACAACGTATTTAAAGGTAACATTTATGCTATAGACCCTAAAGTAGATGAAAGTACCCGCAGTATGCACATACGTGCACTGGCCGATAATAAGGCAGGCAAACTTTTGCCCGGCGCCTTCACAAATATCAACATACAGCTTAACCACAGCACCCAAAGCATAATGATACCTACTGAGGCTGTTATTCCTCAAATCAGCGGGCAAATTGCATATATATCGAAAAATGGCAAGGTAAGTTCAGCGCCTATTGTATTGGGTATTCGTACCGATTCAACTGTAGAGGTGATGAGCGGAATAGATATGGGCGATACGGTAATTACACGCGGGCTGCAATTTATTCACCCTGGTAGTATTGTGAAATTTAAAAATGTACGTTAATATTTCTCCCTATAATATGAGCCTTTCTTCCATAAGTCTTAAACGCCCGGTAATGGCCACAGTAATGTCCATTATTATAGTGCTGTTTGGCTGCATAGGATATAACAGGCTTGGAATACGCGATTATCCTGCAATTGACCCACCGGTAATAAGTGTTCAGACAAACTATACAGGCGCTGACCCCGACGTTATAGAATCACAGATAACCATTCCGCTTGAAAGGGCCATTAACGGCGTTCAGGGTATACGCGATATATCGTCGAGCAGTGCACAAGGGTTAAGCACCATTTCTGTCGAGTTTAACCTTGGTACCGATATGGAAACTGCCGCCAACGATGTGCGCGATAAAGTTTCGCAAGGCGTGAAGCTGTTGCCACAGAATATTGACGCGCCTCCTGTAGTTACCAAACTTGATGCTAATTCAGATGCCATACTGGCCCTTACCCTTAAAAGTGCCACCAAGAATGACATGCAGGTTACCGACTATGCAGAAAACGTAGTTGAAAATACATTGCAGACAATTCCCGGCGTAAGTACTATACAGGTTTGGGGAGAGAAGAAATATGCAATGCGCATATGGATGGACCCCTCAAAACTTTCAGCATATGGCCTTACCCCGCTTGACATTGAAACAGCACTTGCAGCTAAAAACGTGTACCTGCCTGCAGGCAGCGTTGAAGGCAATACAACTCAGCTTACGGTTAACACGCGTGGTAACCTTGTTACAGAAGAAGACTTCAATAACCTGATTATTAAATCGAGTGGTGCCCAAACGGTAAGAGTAAGAGATATTGGTTATGCCCAACTAGGCCCTGAGAATATTGAAACCATAATGAGGGAATCAGGTAAACCTATGGTGGGCCTTGGTATTGTTCCCCAACCGGGAGCTAATTATATTGATATTGCAAAAGAGTTTTATAAGCGCCTTGACCAGATAAAAAAAACAATCCCTAAAGATTATGAAGTCGGAATTGCACTCGACTCCACTAAGAATATAAGCAATTCTATTTCTGAAGTAGAAGAAACACTGGCTATTGCATTTATACTCGTTATTCTTATAATCTATCTCTTTTTCCGCGACGCTCTTATAGCCTTCCGCCCGTTAATAGATATACCTGTTTCGTTAATTGGGGCTTTCTTCATTATGTATGTTGGTGGACTTTCTATAAATATATTAACCCTGTTAGGTATTGTACTTGCAACCGGGCTTGTAGTAGATGATGGTATTGTTGTTACAGAGAATATTTACAAGAAAATTGAAGATGGCATGCCGCCAATGGAGGCTGCCTTAAAGGGCAGCGAAGAAATATTCTTTGCGGTTATTTCAACATCAATAACATTGGCAATTGTATTTCTTCCAATTATATTTCTGCAAGGTTTCACGGGCCAATTATTCAGGGAATTTGCAATAGTTGTATCGGGCGCAGTGCTTATTTCAGCATTTGTTTCGCTCTCCCTTACCCCTGTTCTTAACGTAAAGCTGGTACGCAAGAACCATAAAAAAAGTAAATTTTATGAGCGTACTGAACCATTTTTTGAAAAGATGAATGCATGGTATAGCAGTCAATTGCATGGCTTTATGAAAAACAGGTGGATAGCTTTTCCCATAATTTTAGTATGCACGCTTATTATAATCTTCATTGGAGGAAGTTTGCAGCGAGAACTGGCTCCACTGGAAGATAAATCGATGTTACGTATTTTAGTTACCGCCCCTGAAGGTGCATCATATAACTTTACTGACCAGTATATGGATTCCATAGCCACTCTTGTACAGGATAAAGTACCTGAGAAGCAATTATGCCTAACCATTACATCACCTGCATTTACAGGTTCAGGAGCATTAAATACAGGTTATACCCGTGTTATGCTTTTACCTCCCGATGAACGCACACGCTCACAGGGTGCTATTGCCAATATGCTTACAGCTAACCTTTTGCATTTCCCGTCTGCCCGCTCTATTGTGGTGCAGGAACAAACCATTGCTGTGGGTTCAGGTAAGTTTGCACAGCCATTGCAATATGTTATTGAGGCCCCTACCCTTGATGAATTGAGGAAGTGCGTACCCGATTTCCTCGATACAATAATGAAAGACCCTGCCTTTAAAAGCCCTGACATTAATTTAAAATTCAATCACCCTCAGCTTGATATATCAATTGACAGGAACAGGGCGAGCGCATTAGGTGTATCGGTTTCAGATATAGCTCAAACAATGGAGGCTGCTTTAAGCGGACAACGGTTCGACTATTTCTACATGAATAATAACCAGTACAAAATAATTGGCCAGTTTGAAAACCCAGACAGGGCTAAACCCTTAGATATCCAATCAATGTATGTAAGGAGCTCAAACGGCAACGTAATACAATTAGATAATGTGCTGCACATAAAAGATACGTCGATGCCTGCACAGCTTTTTCACTATAACCGTTTTGAAGCAGCTACCATTTCAGCTACCCCTGCTCCCGGTAAAACCATTGGAGATGGTATAGAGGAACTGAATAAACTTGCTAAAGCCACAAACCCCAAAACACACCAACCTTTTCTGGGCAGCGGCGTTACTACTGAACTATATGGCGCTTCACGCGACTTTGTTGAAAGCTCGGGCGATATAGTTTTTGCATTTATCCTGGCTCTTGTTCTCATCTATCTCATTCTCGCAGCGCAATTCGAAAGCTTTATCGATCCCTTTATTATAATGCTTACCGTACCCCTTGCAATGGCAGGCGCATTGTTATCATTATGGTATTTCAACCAGACATTGAATATATTCAGCGAAATAGGAATTATTACTCTTATAGGATTGGTTACCAAAAACAGTATCCTCATTGTTGAGTTTGCAAACCAACTTCAGGAAAAACAGGGTCTGTCATTAAAAGAAGCTGTGATTGAAGCGGCTATCTCCCGTTTCCGTCCGATTCTTATGACAACGTTAGCCATGGCTCTTGGTGCATTGCCTATTGCATTGGCTCTTGGTGCTGGAGCTACCAGCCGTAAGTCATTAGGTACTGTAATAGTAGGCGGTTTAATGTTTGCACTTATACTAACGCTTTTTGTTATTCCGGCTATTTACACTTTTATGGCCCGTCCGCTAAAAAAACATGAACATCCTTCCGTTTAATATGAAGATTTTTGCAAGAAAATATTTATTACCGGTTATACTTTCCGGCTTATACATTTCTTCGGCAGGGCAATCATTCCTTTCGCTCGACAGCGCCATAGCCATTACATTAAAAAAGAATTACAACATACTTATTGCAAAAAACAATTACCAGGTAGCCGAAAACAACCATGCTCCCGGAATGGCAGGAATGCTACCGAATGTAAGTGTATTAGCAGGTGTGGCGCTTAACGATAATAATATTGACCAGAATTACAGCAGCGGAACTACTATTTCAAAAGACGGAGTGACTTCATCAACCTTAACACCGGGCATAGGGCTTACGTGGACATTATTTGACGGCACCCGTATGTTTATAGCATACAACCAGCTAGGACTTTTGCGCGATGAAGGGCTTGCTGCCGAAAAAATGGCCATGGAGGATAATGTTGCAAGTGTTATTGATGCCTACTATAATATAGTTCAGCAAAAACAATTACTGGCCGTTATTGATTCAAACCTTGCTTTATATAAAGAAGAGATGGACCTTGCCGAGAAGCAATACCAGATTGGTACAGGTTCCAAGCTTAATTTCCTGCAGGCTAAAGTGGGCTATAATGCTGAACTGTCTGCCGAAATGAAGCAGCAGGTAAATGTTTCAACCGCCATAGTTGCCCTTAACCAGGTTTTAGATGAACCTATAGATAAGACCTATACTGTAAGCGATGACATTACTACAGGTAAGGAACTTATTTATGATACTTTGAAAAGAAATATGGCCACGTTGAATCCCAATCTTATAATGGCTAATACCAACATTTCAGTAGCGCACAATGCCCTTAAAGAAGTAGACGCCTTACGAATGCCTTCTGTTGCACTGAATTTAAACTATGGCCTGTCACGCTCAGAATATAGCGCAGGCTTTACATTACTTAACCAATCTCTTGGTTTAACCGGAGGGTTTACACTTTCGTGGACATTATTCAATGGTTTTATTACCAACATTAACCATAAAAATGCAGAATTGGCGGAACTTAATGCCAAGTTTCAATATGATATGCTGGAAGAACAAACCGGTGGCGCCCTTCTCGAAGCCTACCAGCAATATCTTATTAATGTTAAAATACTTCAACTGGACGAAGAAAACTTCAAAGTGGCTAAAGAAAACGTAGAAGTGGCTATTGAGCAGTTCAGGATTGGAACCAGTAATATTGTTCAGTTACAACAGGCGCAGATAAGTTTCTCGCAGGCCGGCACGCAGGTTGTGAGTGACAGGTATACAACTAAAGTAAGTGAAACCCAGCTTTTACAGCTATCGGGCCAGCTTATAAAATAAAAAAGCCCCCTTTAATAAGGAGGCCTTTTCAATAATTATATATCTGTTAAACCAACTTACTCCTGATTTGAGTAACGGCATCTTTTAATGCCTGTACATCTTTCAACTGAAGGCCTGAATCTTTTAACTGGGAAGCGGCATCAAATAAAGGCTGAAGTGTTTGAAGCATGCTTGCACAGTCAGCATTACTTGCTTTATATCCTGTCAGCACCTTTTGAATATATTGGAATGAATAAACGTGATCCCATATTTTCTGGTACATAGCTGCATTTTTATCATTCTTTTCATCTTTCACAAGATTAGTTGCAATATACAAACCTTCAATCCATCCACCGGCAAATACCAATGAGCTTGTTGCAGCACGTTTATTCGAATACAGTTCCTTTTGGGCCTGGTCGAAAGCGGTTTGAACAGCAAGTGCTATTGAATCCTTATTAGCAGAAGAGTTCTTAAACATATCCATAAGCTTTTGGTCGTATGCCGATGTAATGCCTAAGCCCTGTGCAAGTTTAGCAACCTGTGCCATATATTGCATACCCTGTTGCATTTGGTTATAGCTTATAACATAGCCCATATCAGCGCCATATACGCCCATATTCACTGCCTGCTGCAATGTACCTGAATAGCTGCTGGCCTTATCAGGAGAGTTTAACAATGCTGTATTCATCTGAACCCCTTCTTTTGCTAACTCCTTTGATATATCCATAGGGGCAGGAATATTGCTCATAAGCTGCTCAAGGGTTGTAACAGTAGCGCTGTTGGCACTGTCCTTAATTACCTCCTGGGTTGGAAGGGCTGGGGCTTCATTATGCTTGCAGGAAGTTGTACCTGCCATCAAAGCTAATGCAAAAACGCTATAAACTAAGGGATTTCTTTTCATGATATTCGATAAATTGATTCCGTCAAAAATAATATAATTTAAACTACTCCGACGTTAAGGGAAAGAAAAATTTTAATCACATTTTTTTGTTGCCGCATGAAATTATTATTTATCATTGCCAACAGATTTTTGTTTTTGTAATAAATAAGAGTATCTTTGAAAAAGCTTGATTTTATAGGGTTTTTGAAGATATAAGGAGGATCAGGAGTTATATATATATTTTTTTTCTAGAAAAACAAGAGCATAAAATTTTTTTTATTTGAAATGAATTTCTTTTTTTTGCCAACAGTTAGTTGTCGAAAAAAAATAAACAGGAAAATATACAGTCAGAACCATATACTTCAGGATCAAAAAATGGAAAAAACACACGTTAAAGTTTGGGACAGCTGCCTCACGATTATCAAAGATAACGTGACACCTCAAAGCTTTAAGACGTGGTTCGAGCCTATTAAACCTATTAAGTTAAAAGAAAGTGTATTGACAATCCAGGTACCCAGCCAATTTGTTTATGAGTACCTTGAAGAGCACTACATCGCTTTGTTAAAGAAAGCCATTAAGCGGGAATTAGGAGGAGACGCACGTTTAGAGTACAGCATTGTAATGGAAAACACCCGCAATGCAAAACCGTACACAGTAAAAATACCGGGTTCCAATAAACAGGCAGCCAAGGGCCAACCTGTTAATATCCCTATCGATATTAACAAGAACCCTATTCGTAACCCGTTTATAATACCTGGATTAAAGAAGGTTGATGTAGCGCCGCAACTCAACCCTAACTATTCTTTTGAAAACTTTATTGAAGGTGATTGTAACCGCCTTGCACGTTCTGCCGGCTTTGCCGTTGCGCAGAAACCCGGAGGCACTTCCTTTAATCCTTTATTTATATATGGTGGTGTTGGTTTAGGTAAAACTCACCTTGCCCATGCCATAGGATTAGAAGTGAAGAACAACTTCCCCAACAAGACTGTGCTTTATTTATCATCTGAGAAGTTTACAACACAGTTTATTGATGCAACTAAGAACAATACCCAGAACGACTTCATCAACTTCTACCAGATGATTGATGTGCTGATTGTTGATGATGTACAGTTCCTGGCTAAGAAAGAAAAGACACAAGACGTATTCTTCCACATATTCAACCACCTGCACCAGAATGCCAAGCAATTGGTATTTACCTGCGACAAACCGCCGGTTGAAATTGAAGGTATGGAACAGCGCCTGCTCTCACGCTTTAAATGGGGACTTGCTGCCGACCTGCAAATGCCAGGCCTTGAAACACGCATTGCAATCTTAAAGCGTAAGATATATACAGAAGGACTTGATATATCTGATGATGTGGTAGAGTACCTTGCTTATAGTATTAACAGCAATGTTCGCGAATTAGAAGGCGCTCTTATATCATTGGTTGCACAATCATCTCTCAATAAAAAGGCTATTACGCTTGATTTGGCCAAGCAGATGATTGACAAGTTCGTCAAGAATACTGCCCGTGAGGTATCTATAGACTATATTCAGAAAGTGGTTTGCGATTACTTCGGCCTGCCAATAGAAATGATTAAATCGAAAACCCGTAAGAGGGAAGTTGTACAGGCAAGGCAGATAACCATGTATTTTGCCAAGAGTTTTACCAAATCATCGTTGGCAAGCATTGGCCTGCAGTGTGGTGGTAAAGACCATGCTACTGTGTTACATGCCTGCAAAACAGTGAACAACTTAATTGATACCGATAAGCGATTTAAAGGATATATCCTGGAATTGGAGAAAAAAATCACCCTGTCCAATTATCAATAAACTTATTAAATCTACAGATAAGAAAAGAGGCTTACAGCCTCTTTTCTTATTTTGGTATTTTTGCATTTATTAGAAAATTTATGACAAAGAAGATTTATATGGTTTGCCATGGCAATATATGCCGCTCACCGTTGGCAAAAGTCCTGATGATTAAAAAACTGGAGGAGAAGAAAGTTACCGGAATTGAAGTTGATTCTGCCGGTACTTCCGACGCGCATGCAGGCGAGAAACCAGACCCCAGAACTATGGCTAATGCAGCCACTCATGGTATTGACCTTTCTGCCCACAGGGCTAAACAGTTTAAGAGTACTGACTTTGCCAAATTCGACCGCATATATGTAATGGATAGTGCCAACTATGCCGATATAATGCTGCTATCCGATAATGAAAAAGACCGGAATAAAGTAAGGCTTTTCCTTGATGCCGCCTATCCGGGTTCTAATGATTCAGTGCCCGACCCATGGTATGGTGATGAAGGAGGGTTTGAAAGGGTGTTTCAAATTATTGACAAAGCCTGCACTGTAATTGCAGATGAACTAAAGAAAGGTAATCTGCCTTAACCATGAGCCAACCTGCAAAAGGCACTTTATATCTTATTCCCAGCCTGCTGGGTGATTCAGCAATTGAACGTTCTTTACCTTCATACAACAAGGAAATAATAAATACCCTTGATGAATTTATTGTTGAGGACCTGCGCAGCGCGAGGCGTTTCCTTATTAAGGCAGGTATAATCAAACCTATTGACTCACTCACATTTCACCTTTTGAATGAACACACATCCAGCGATGATATAAGCCATTGTTTAGAAGGGTTGCTGAAAGGGAAAAATGCAGGCTTGCTATCTGACGCCGGTTGCCCCGGTATTGCCGACCCGGGAGCAGAAGTGATAAAGCTGGCGCATACACGTAATATTAAAGTGGTGCCTTTGGTAGGCCCCTCCTCTATCCTCCTTGCCCTTATTTCATCTGGTATGAACGGGCAGTCATTTTCTTTTCATGGCTACCTGCCAAAAAAGCAGCCTGATAGGGGGAACAAAATAAGGCAAATTGAAACAGACGCCTTAAAGAATGGCCAAACCCAGGTATTCATAGAAACCCCTTACCGTAACGATAACATAATACACGATATACTTGCCACTTGCAAGGGCGATACCCTTTTATGTATTGCGTCAGATATTACCTTGCCGGCAGAAGATATAAGAACCAGGACCGTGGCGGAATGGAAGCAGGAGAAGAAAAGCTTTAACGACCATCCTGCTGTATTCCTTATTGGAAGCGGCCAACAGGGTGGAAAGCCACAACGCCGCTAAGGCAAAGCATTAATAAGCGCCTCAACCTTTATTGTTTCTGCACATTTAAAATGCCCTTTGGGGCAAGCCTTATACCCATGCAGGCCACAAGGGCGACAATCGAGTTTTTCTACAGTTTCAACCACAAATGATTTCGTAGACAGTGGCCCGAACCCAAAGGCCGGAATTGTAGAACAGAATATAGCCGTAACGGGAGCATTGACTGCCGATGCCAGGTGCATGGGAGAAGAATCGTTGGTGTAGTTCATCACTGCATCCTTCATAAGTGCATCTGACTGCAGGAAAGAAAGTTTACCGGCAAGATTGCCTGTTTTATTGCTACCAGAATCTTTTATTACTTGATTACACAGTTCAGCATCGCTCCCTGCACCCAACAAGTAAACTTTATACTTATCCCCTACCCTATTCAAAAACTCAACCCACTTGTGTGCCGGGTATTGCTTAGTAAACCATACCGATGAGGGTGCAATACATATATAAGCTTCTCCTTTATACTGTTTTACCAACTCATAATCGGAAGGCTGTGGATATAATTTTGGCGGATAGGCTTTGGCATTGCCGTCTATCAATTCATTATTCCTGTCAATCTCATGTCGGCCATCGCCAATAATATGTTTTACCTTTTTGGTATAGCAGAAAGAGAACGGGTTCTTATCAAAACCTATTCTTTCAGATGAACCGGAAAAGAAGGTTATAAGGCCCGATGTGGCAAAGCGATGCAGGTTAAGAACTTTATCGTATTTAGTGCGTTTTACTTCACCAATAACTTTAAACAGGTTACGGAGCTTGCCCGACTTCTTGTCCCATATTATCAGTTTATTCAGAAATGGGTGCCCTGCAAATAACGGCTCATTTCCTTTACGGACGAGGAAATCAATTTGGTCACCGGGTTGTTCCGCATGCAGACGTTCCAGGACAGATGTTGCCAATATTACATCGCCAATAAAAGCCGTTTGAATAACCAGTATTTTCAAGTTAAAGCAATAAAGAAAAGGTAATAATACTAAATAACTACCAGGCTTTTTTCAGTTTATAGGCTACACCAATGTTAAGCAGGTAATCGGGTGCACCGGAATAACCGGCCTCGGCCCATGCACCAATTGTATCGTTAAAGAAGTACTTTGCCCCTACTATAACCCCTGTTAAAATACCGGGGAAAAAGAAATGCGAGGTATAGGTGCCCTCAACGGTTGTAACTGTGGAATTAAGCTTAGTTAATGTAACACCACCAACAAACCCACAGTATGGATCGAATTTTTTAGTGCCTTTGAAATGATAAAGTCCTCTGGCTGCAAAACTCATATAAGTACCTGTTATGCTATTATTAAATGTACCCGAAGTATAGTGCATGGTTGTATCAATAGTATAAGGCACATTAGTAACCGAAGACGATGCTGCAGAGAATGAAAATGATGCGCCTATACCAAATCTTTTGGTAAACGTATGTTCATAGGTAAGCATAATGCCGGGAGAAATAGAACCGGAATAGCCCGGCAGCAGGTTATAACCAATACCCGGCCCACCTAATCCGCCGCCATAGCCCATGCCCAATCCGAATACATTTTTTATATCGAGCGGCGAAGGTCCTGCCTGGGCTTCAGACGATGCCTGGCCGTAGCAAATTGATGAATTGGTTATTAACGCAATTACAAGGAATAAATAAAGAAATGGCTTCAGGGACTTACTTTGCATATCCTCTTTACGCTTTATGCTGACGCAAAATTAACAATATTCTTCAATTATGCAACTTAAGGGCACCGGACTTATTGACAGCATGCTATTAGTTACTAACTATTTTCTGGGTATTTGTATTACTAAAAAAGCCCCCCGAGAGTGCTCGGGGGGCTTTTAATATCTTATTTGATTTTTAGAACTTAGCCGCTAAACCAAGGTTTAACAAGCTACCTCCGTAACCAAGGTATCCGATATCTGCCCAAGCACCAATGTGGTCGGTAAAGTATATTCTGATACCTAAAAATCCGCCGAACATAACGCCAGTTCCTGAAATGCTGATTTCAGTATTTCCATCATATTGAGCGTTAGGGTCGTTAGTAGTATAACTAAACCCTACTGAAGTATATCCTAATGCTATTCCAATATATGGGTCAACTTTTTCGCTTGCAGTAAAGTGATATGCGCCGGTAGCTCCGAAAGCTATACCTGTCAGCTTATCGCTGTTTGTATAACTATACACAGCGTAAGGAGCATTAGGATAATACGGTCCTGAATTATCAACTGTACCGGTTGAATTTAATGTAACGCTGGAATAATCGAATATAAAGCCAACGCCCCAGTGTTGAGACAGGCCGCGCTCATAAGCAACCGTTATGGTAGGGGTAGAACTTGCACTATATCCTTCAGCTGTATATAAGCTTCCGATTAATTGAAGGCCTCCAACAAAACCTACACCCGCATATATAATGTTCTTGCCGGTAATGCCATCTCCGCTGCCGCCTCCGCCACCGCGGTGGTAACCGTCAGTTGCGGTAATATCATCAGGACTGTCTGTTCCCAGTACACTGTTTGTAGGCACTACCTGTGAAGAAAATAAATCTCGTGCGGTAATGGTTACAGGAGCAATGGGAGTAATGGTGGTGGTAGTTGTGGTACAGGCAGGATCATTGTTTTTAGAATCATCACCTGGAGCAGCGAACGACGCTTGCGATAAAGCACAAAGGCTCAATACGCTCGTAAGAACATAAATCTTCTTTTTCATGTGTTTTTTTTTAAGTAGTTTAATGGTTTCTGTAATCTGTTAAACACAAAAGTAACAACATTTTTTAATTATGCAACATTTTGCCACATCTTTTCATAAAAAAGCCCCTGCTTATAACCTAAGCAGGGACTTTTTATTGAACTAATTACCGAAGATTACATCATGTCGCCCATTCCGCCGCCCATTGGTGGCATAGCTGGCTTATTCAGTTCTTTTTCTTCAGCTAATACACATTCTGTTGTAAGTACCATACCCGCAATTGATGCTGCGTTCTCTAAAGCCACGCGGCTTACTTTAGTAGGGTCAATTACACCGGCTGCTAAAAGGTTTTCGTATTTCTCGGTACGTGCATTGAAACCGAAATCGCCTTTACCTTCTTTCACCTTTTGTATTACTACAGAACCATCTATGGTACCTGAGTTACCTACAATCTGGCGAAGAGGTTCTTCCAGCGCACGTTTAATAATAGCAATACCTGTGTTCTCGTCTTCGTTTTCGCCTTTTACTTTATCTAACGATTCAGCAGCGCGAACGTAAGCCACACCACCACCCGGAACAATACCTTCTTCCACCGCAGCACGGGTAGCATGAAGCGCATCGTCAACGCGGTCTTTCTTTTCTTTCATTTCCACTTCGGTAGCAGCGCCAACATATAATACTGCCACACCACCTGCCAATTTAGCAAGGCGTTCCTGCAATTTCTCTTTGTCGTAGTCCGAAGTTGTATTTTCAATTTGCGCTTTAATCTGGCCAATGCGGGCATTGATGTCGGCTTTTTTGCCTGCACCATTCACAATGGTTGTATTGTCTTTGTCGATGGTGATTTTTTCAGCACGGCCAAGGTAGCTGAGGTCAGCATTCTCGAGTTTGTAACCGCTTTCTTCTGAAACAAATATGCCATTGGTCAGCACAGCAATGTCTTCCAGCATAGCTTTCCTTCTGTCGCCAAAGCCCGGAGCTTTTACAGCTGCAATCTTTAACGAACCCCTTACTTTGTTTACTACCAATGTTGCGAGGGCTTCGCCATCAACATCTTCAGCAATAATTAAAAGAGGGTGGCCGGTTTGAACAGCCTTTTCCAGTATAGGAAGAAGTTCCTTCATGTTTGAAATCTTCTTGTCGTACAGGAGTATGTAAGGGCTTTCGAGCACGGTTTCCATCTTGTCAACATTGGTAACAAAATAAGCCGAAAGGTATCCCCTGTCGAATTGCATACCTTCTACCACTTCAACAGTGGTTTCGGTTCCTTTAGCTTCTTCAACGGTAATAACACCTTCTTTCTTAACCTTCGCCATAGCTTCGGCAATAAGTTTGCCAATAGCGCTGTCGTTGTTTGCCGAAATGGTTGCAACCTGTTCAATTTGCTTATTGTTTTCGCCAACTTTCTGCGACTGGCCCTGTAAGTGTTTTACAACAGCTGTTACAGCCTTATCCATACCCCTTTTCAGGTCCATGGGGTTAGCGCCTGCGGTTACGTTCTTTAAACCTATTGTAATAATAGATTGGGCCAAAACTGTAGCTGTGGTAGTTCCGTCACCTGCCATATCGGCGGTTTTCGAAGCTACTTCCTTAAGCAATTGCGCGCCCATGTTCTGAATAGGGTCAGACAATTCTATTTCTTTAGCAACGGTAACACCATCTTTGGTAACTACAGGTGCGCCGAATTTCTTGTCAATAATAACATTGCGGCCTTTGGGTCCCAAGGTTACTTTAACAGCATTTGCCAACGCGTCAACGCCTTTCTTAATAGCGTCGCGGGCATTCAGGTCAAAAATTATTTCTTTAGACATTGTTTTTTAATTTAAGATTTAAAATTTGTGATTTAAGATTTCCATCAGCCAACAGCTATAAGCTACCGGCCATTAGCTCTTTTTAATTTATTCAAAATTTCCTAAAATGTCATCCTGGCGCATAATAAGGTAGTCTTTACCTTCAATGCTTATCTCGGCACCGGAATATTTACCGTAAAGTACTTTATCACCCACTTTAAGGGTTACGGGCTCATCTTTCTTTTTGCCCGGGCCCACGGCCACTACAATACCCTTCTGGGGTTTTTCTTTTGCTGAATCGGGGATGATAATACCACCCGCTGTTTTTTGTTCTGCCTCAGCAACCTCAACCAGTACGCGGTCGCCCTGGGGAACGAAGTTTACTTTCTTTGCCATGATTTTTAAATTTTAAGTTTATTGGTTAATAATTAGTTTTCTGTTTGACAACTTCCCCATTTCAAATACTATGCCATCTATATATTGTATGACATTTTAATTTGGGATTGCGAATCTATACCTATTTTGTCATACTTACCTGTCAGTATGGGTTGTAAAATGTTAACTTAAGTTAAATATCTGATTATCAATAGGGTAACACTTTTAGGGGTATTTTTTATTTAAGTGGCTGATTATTAGTAGCTAGCATTCTGAAATCTGTTACCTTTTGTATACTTTTTCGTTATATAGTAAAGATTTTTTACCACTAAGGTCACAAAGTAAATACACACAAAGGTTCACAAAGAAATTCATAATTCATACACAATTGCTGACGACTGATAACTGACGACTCGGTTAATGAAAAAAAACAATAAAATATCAATTATTCGACTTCATTAATTCTAAATATGTAGTCGAATAATCACGAACCCCTTAACTAAAAATTAGCGCCGTGAGTAACTGCCTTCCTTCGGGAAGGTTGGATGGGGTTCCATTCATAATAACAACGAGATAACAATGCATAAACAATAGAATTATCAATAAAAGGCCATTGATATTGAATTTGCAAGCGACTGAAAACCAACACTAATTTATTGATAATATCAATGAATTTTAATTTCTTTTTCATGAGTGGTGTATATTTTAGGTTTAGGTTAATAATTTCTTACCCCTTAATTTGTCAAAGAACATTCCCGCCTCCGCGTAAAGCTATGGCGGGTAAAACAAATTTAAACCAAATGTTTATTATAGTTAATTAAAATGTGCATTAGTTTTCAACACCCCCTTTTGACCCCACCCCTTTTGTTCCCCTCTCCTTGTAACAGGAGAGGGAGATAATCCCTGACATTTTATGTCAGGGAGGAAGGGTGAGGTCTCATTGATGTTCAGTATCATTCATATATATGATTTGTATCAGCCATTAAAATTTATTTTGAAAATACTTTAGGCGTAGAACTTTTAATATGCCTAAAGAAGCACATTTAAAACAACCCACTGTACTTAAAGATATAATTATAGGCCTGTCGGATGGTATTACGGTGCCCTTTGCCTTAACTGCCGGCATAAGCGGTGCGGTCGAAAGCAACCATATTATTATTACAGCCGGTATAGCCGAAATATGCGCAGGGGCCATATCAATGGGGTTGGGAGGCTACCTGGCAGGCAAAACGGAAGAGGAGCATTATTACAACGAGATGCGCCGGGAATACCATGAAATAAAAACAGTTCCCGAAGAAGAAAAGCAGGAAGTAAGAGATGCTTTGGCTAAATATGGCATAGCAAAAGATATACAGGATAACGTAGCCGACTATTTATCGAGGGATGAAAAACAATGGGTGGAATTTATGATGCGAAATGAATTGGGTATTGAGAAGCCTGAAAATGGAAGGGCGGCCAAGAGTGCAAGGAATATATCCATGTCGTACATTGCAGGGGGCATTGTACCACTTTGCGGTTATATAATTACAAGCAATTCCACTAATGGGTTAAAGTTATCTTCTACCATCACTATTGTCTGCCTCATAATTTTCGGGTATTTCAAAAGTACGCTTACAGGAGAAAATGCATTAGCAGGTGCCTTAAAAACCACCGGTATAGGGGTTATAGCAGCGGCTTCGGCATTTGCCATTGCATACTGGTTTAACAACATGTAAATTGCTATGTTCCGGCGTAGTTGTTATATCTCTAACTATTTGGTTATCAGTGTATAAATTTTGTTGTTTCCTGTTCGGGCTAATCGATTATATTTGCAGCCTTAAAACTTAAAATCTTTAGTCCGCATGTCGACCAAAAAAACAGCAGAGCTTTTAGGCAAAGACGCCGACAGTTTATTGACTCACAAGTGTAAAACCATTACCAAAGAACAGATACACCATCCCGGTGCCGATTTTATAGACCGTTCGTTTGTAGGTTCGAACCGCAACCCGCAGGTTTTAAAGAGCCTTCAAAGTATTTATGGCCATGGCCGCCTTGCCAATACAGGTTATGTTTCAATATTGCCCGTTGACCAGGGTGTTGAGCACTCAGCGGGTGCATCGTTTGCCCCTAACCCTATTTACTTCGATTCTGAAAATATTGTAAAGCTTGCCTTGGAAGGCGGGTGCAACGCAGTAGCATCTACTTACGGGGTATTAGGCTCTGTTGCAAGGAAGTATGCACACAAAATACCGTTCATTGTAAAGATTAACCATAACGAAATGCTCACCTACCCCAACCGATTCGACCAGGTGCTTTATGGCACTGTTGAAAGCGCATGGGAAATGGGCGCTGTAGCTGTGGGCGCTACAATTTATTTTGGTTCAGAAGAATCGACCCGCCAGATTACTGAAATAGCACATGCTTTTGAATTGGCTCACCAATTGGGTATGGGCACCGTATTATGGTGCTACTTAAGGAACAATGGTTTTAAGAAAGATGGTGTGGACTACCATGCTGCCGCTGACCTTACCGGCCAGGCTAACCACCTTGGCGTAACCATACAGGCTGACATTATTAAGCAAAAACTGCCCACCAACAATGGCGGTTACACAGCGCTGAACTTTGGCAAGACAAGCCCTAAAGTATATGAAAACCTTACCACCAACCACCCGATAGACCTTTGCCGCTACCAGGTAGCCAACTGCTACATGGGCCGCATTGGCCTTATTAACTCAGGCGGAGAATCGAAAGGCGCATCGGATATGGCAGAAGCCGTAACTACCGCTGTAATTAATAAACGTGCAGGCGGGCACGGACTAATATCGGGCAGGAAAGCGTTCCAGAAAAGCATGAAAGAAGGCGTTGAGCTTTTGAATGCCATACAGGACGTTTATCTTGCAAAAGAAATTGACCTTGCATAACGACGAAACGGATTTAGAACAGGAAACCCTTCTTACTATGAATAATAACTGGTTCAAACGGATTAAAGAAGGCATTACAACCTCAACAAGAGAGAAGAAGGAAACCCCTGAGGGGCTTTGGTATAAATGCCCTTCGTGTAAAAACATTATTCCTTCAGAAGAGCACCATGCCAATATGCTGGTATGCCCTAAGTGCGAATACCATGAAAAAATTGGCTCGGAAGAATACTTTCATATTTTGTTCGACGATAAGTTTACCGAAATAGCTCCGGAACTGGCACCGTCGGACCCGCTGCACTTTATAGACACCAAGCCTTATAAGGACCGTTTAAAAGCATCGCAGGAAAAGACAAACCTGAAGGATGCATTGCGCGCCGCTACCGGAAAAATAAACAAACAAAAGGCTGTTGTAGCCTGTATGGACTTCACTTTTGTAGGTGGCTCAATGGGTTCGGTGGTAGGTGAAAAAATTGCCCGCGCCGTTGACTATTGCCTTGAAAACAAACAACCGCTCATTATCATTTCCAAATCGGGCGGAGCGCGTATGATGGAAGCAGCCTTCTCGCTTATGCAGATGGCTAAAACATCGGCTAAGCTTACCTTAATGGCTGACGCTAAATTGCCCTATATATCTTTACTTACCGACCCTACAACAGGTGGCGTTACGGCCTCATTCGCCATGCTGGGCGATTTGAATATTGCTGAACCGGGCGCATTGATTGGTTTCGCAGGCCCACGCGTGGTAAAAGAAACTATCCGTAAAGATTTACCTAAAGGATTTCAGACTGCAGAATTTTTGCTTGAGCATGGTTTTCTAGATGCCATTGTTCACCGCAAAGAGTTGAAAGATAAAATCAGCATGCTGCTGGAAAGCCTGAAAGTAGAAGTTGCCGGCTAAGCCTTTTTCGAAAATATTGTTAACCAAATTGGGAAGGCTATCAGCTTGAAGATACGGCCGTTATCCGGCTTATCGGGCTGGTTAAACAGCTTGTCATAGTCTGCCAAAAGCTTTTTGGTATTCATGTATTCGCCCACAACAGGGTTTTCAAAAATGTGGTGCACATCATCTTTTATCTCCGCAATCCATTTACCATTAGGGGTTGTATATCCTTTCTTATCTTTCCTGTCAAGTACCTGCTGGGGCACAATTCCGCGCATAGCTTCACGCAATAGTGGCTTTAACTTACCATGCTGTATTTTATATTTAGAGGGAATTGAAAAGGCATACTCAATAAGGTTAATATCGTCGGAGAATGGTGTACGTGACTCTACTGAATGCCACATAGAGCAACGGTCCTCGCACTTCAAATAACTTTTTAAAAGCGTATTATAAAAATCATGTGCCAATGCCCCGTTCACTGAATCAGCAGTTTCATCATCTCTTTCCAATTCATTAACATGTGCATGCAGAAAATCTTTATTCAGGTACGTAAGCTCCTTGTGGGCCGATAAGCGCGCTTTTAACTGCTGCTGAACGGGTAAGCGGTATAAATATTCTTTCAATATCCGCTTTTTGAAATACCATTTAATGGAAGGAACCAGTTTCTGAATATTTTTTGACGCACTCATAAAGGCAGCCAGTCCCTCATTTTTCAGCACATCCTGCAAATAGTAGAAGTAATAATTGTCGTACCCGGCAAAAAGCTCATCTCCACCCTGGCCATCAAGCACTACTTTTATATTACTCTCCTTCGTCAATCTCATCAACCTGAATTGGGCATAAGTACTGGTGCTCCAGATAGGTATATCCTGGCAGTAAAAAAGGTCGTGCAGGTCTTTCAGTAATTCTTTAGCCGTAGGCTTTACAACATGCACCTTCGATTGTACAGCATCTGAAATTATCTTGGCCCAACTGCTTTCGTCAATAGCCGCATCGGCAAAAGATGCTGTAAATGTGTTTATCCCCTTATGGCCCGATTTACTCATAAGGCTTACTATGGAAGAACTATCCATGCCACCGCTAAGGCATGAACCCACTTCCACATCTGACCTCATCCTCAGGTTAACTGCATCTGTCAGTAATGCCCGGATTTTATCTGTGCTTTGCTTTTCATCAAATGTTTTGTCTTCGTATTGTTTAGAGTAAGGCAGGGTATAGTATTTCCATTTCTTCAACTCTCCATTCTTAACATTTATTGTAAGATTGTGCGATGGAAACAATTCTGTAATCCCTTTGAACATGCCTTCTTCTTCACGTTCCATGGAAGAAAACAACCAATAATCGAATATGGCTCTGCCATTGGGGTTAAAATCTACCAACCCGCCTGCAAACAAAGCCTTTTGCTCTGATGCAAAAGCAAAACAGGTATTGTTATGCACGTAATAAAATGGTTTCACCCCGAACCTGTCGCGACTGGCGAAAAGTGTATCCTTCTCTTTATCGTAGATAACAAATGCCCACATACCGTTGAAATGGTTCACACAGTCAGGTCCCCAATGTTTGTATGCGTTTAATATTACCTCGGTATCTGAAGAAGTGTGGAATTTAAAACCTGCTTTTGCAAGCTCTTCCCTTAACTCTAGGTAGTTATATATCTCACCATTATGCGTTATCCACAAATTTTTATAGGTGTTGCACATGGGCTGGTAACCGGTAGGCTGTATATCAATAATACTTAACCTCCGGTGAGCAAGAATGACATCGGCATTTGCGCTATTAACTATAGAAGCAGTTGGCTTATGCAGTATGCCTGATTCCTTAATTGCCGAAGGTGTATCGTTTCCAAATGCAGCAGTTACCTGCTCACCCTGAATAGCGAGGAAGCCTTCTCCGTCAGGGCCACGGTGCCTTATGGCATTGTTCATTTTCTGAACTACAGCTGCCGTGTCTACTTGCGAATTATTCAATTTAACTATGCCTGCAATGCCGCACATATTCTACTTCTTCAACACACTATTATAAACTTCCAGAAACTGCTTAGACACGGCATCATCATTTACCTTACCAGCAACTGCTTTTCGTATCTCTGCCACATTATACTTTGCCTTGTTCTTTATCATTTCAATCATTGCACTGCCCAGCTGCTTTTCATCATGAGGCTGAACCAACATGCCATTAGACTCATTAATAAATTCAGCTATGTCGCCAACCTTGGTAGCAACAACGGGCAATCCGCAGCATAGGGCCTCGAGCATTACGCATGGCAGGTTTTCATAATTACTGAATAACACAAACGCACCCGCATTCTGAAACAGGTGCACAAGGTCTGTTCCTGTTTTCTGTCCTGTAAATTCAACACTGTCCTGTAACTCCAATTTACTAACTAATCTAACCAGGTCGGGCTTTGCTTCTCCGTCGCCAATAATAGTTAATGTGGTAGCAGGGAACAATTTATGTACTTCTGCAAATGCCCTAATAGTACCCGACACATTTTTTTGCGCTTCGTCAAGCCCTGAAACGTGAATAAACCGAAAAAAAGTATCAGGCTGTTTATCCACTGAAAGGTTAAACATAGCAGTATCCACCACATTAGGTATTACATAATAGGTATTAGTCAATCCCAGTTGCTGCATCCTTATTTTAAGCGAATTCGATACGGTTACCATTGCCGAGGCATGCTTTACTACCCGGCGGGAGAGAGATTTAATCAAAATACCCTTATAGCGCCCGTCTTCCGGGAAATAGCCTGTCCAGTGCTCAGTAATTATATAGGGTACTTTCCATCTTTTTTTCAGTTTCAACGCAATAATTGACGAAGGAAGAATGACATTGGCATTAATAATATCTGGCTTGCCTTGCTTCTGTTCATATATGGTAATAGCCTTGTTCCATGCCGCGTTGTATCTTACCAGTTTCATAAGCCATGATACAAGCGGAATGCTGCTTTTTACCCTTCTGTAATAAACTCTTATAGTGTAAATACCCTCTTCGGTGCTTTCTTCAATACCTTCCTGCTCATCGGAGCACACATACATGGCGCTTACCTTACATTTTTCGGCTACAGCGGCCGCATGCCTTTTCACAAAAATGCCAAGCAATGGCCTTACCCTATTGGGGTACCACGAAGAAATATACAATACTCGCGGGCTATTTTCGTTCATACAATGTTATTCCGGTATGCCTCAGCAACCTCCGAACAGGATTTTTTTACAATTTTAATGATTACTTTGGCATCGTCATAACCTGAACAAGTAAAAAACGAAGAGAATGCGGTTTTTGTATAAGTTTCTTGATATTTTCTTTAAAAGCGAAGAAGACAAGAAAAGACTCAAAAAAGTAGTAATCCCGTCTTTTGCTATACAATCAACCACTATTATACTTGGCTTTTTAACCAGTTTTTTGCTTGCCAAGGGCCTCGGGCCCGATAAATATGGGGTTTTCACCTTTTCCTTTTCATTCGTTCTGCCCCTTGTAAGCTTTGCTTCGCTTGGCATCGGGGTACTAATAGTGAGGGAAATACCCTACATACAGACAAAAGGCACCCCCGGTTTGCTTAAAGGCCTCCACTTCTGGACATTGAGGCTGGTATCAGGATTGTGTGTGCTTCTTACACTGTGTATAATTGCGGTAGCCTATTTCTTCCCGCAACTGCTAAACCAGAAGTACACTACCTCTTTAATGATTGCAGCCGGCATTGTGCCTTTCTATGGCCTTATGAACTATTATTCGGCCTTGCTGAGGGGCTCGGGTCATATATTGCCATCGCAGATTGCCGATAACCTTGTAAGGCCTGTATTTTTTATGCTTGCGCTGCTGTTTCTTTATTTCTCGCCCAACATGTTCACCACCTATACCGCCATGATAGTAAATATACTGGCATTTGCGGCGGCTATGATATACTCATCAACCATGTTTTATAAATCGGTGCCTATAAAGGGAATAACGGCCGAATACGATACCCGCCGCTGGTGGATGGGAATAGCTTCACTTTCCCTTTTTAATGGCATCCTTAGCCTCGATTCGCGCATTGATATACTTATGCTGGGCTTTATAAAAGATTCTGCGCAGGTGGGTATTTACTCAATAGCGCACAAGGTTGCCATGGCACTTTATTTCTTTCTTTCTGTAATGAATACCATAACGGCCCCATCTGTATCAAGGCTATATCATTCAGGGCAAAAAGAAAAACTGCAAGAGATGCTTTCAAAAACCATGCGTTATGTTATGATGCTCACTGTACCTGCCTGCATTATTCTTATTGTATTCAGTAAATATATCATGCTCTATTTCGGTAAAGAATATGAGCAGGGGCAAACTGCTTTAATAATACTATGTGTTACCCAATTAATAAGCGTTGCATTTGGCTCGGTTGGGATAGTAACCATGATGACGGGCCATGAAAAATATAACAGCATAGCCACTTTTATAAGTATTGTAATAAATATCGCGGGTAACCTTATACTTACCCCTCTCATGGGTGTAAACGGAACGGCTATATCAGCCGCAATAAGTATATTAGTGTGGAACATTTATCTGACTATAATCGTAAGAAAAAAAGTAGGAGTATCGCCATGGGTTCTTGCAATAAAGTAAATTTGTCACTGCTATGAAAAAGATTCTCATTACCGGGGGAGCCGGCTATATAGGGTCGCATACTATTGTTGAAATGCTTGAAAGCACTGACTGGACGCCCATTTCAGCAGATAATTACTCCAATTCATCGGCTAAAACATTTGAACGGATTGAAGGCATTACCGGTAAAAAGGTTACCAACTACGCGGTAGACCTTTGCGATGCAAAAACCACCCGGAAAATATTTGAAGAGAATAAAGACATATCGGGCATAATACATTTTGCCGCTTATAAATCGGTACCCGAGTCGGTGGAACAACCACTTTTATATTACCATAACAATATTGAATCGCTGGCTAATATACTGGCTTGTGCAAAGGAATTTAAAGTGCCTCATGTAATTTTCTCTTCCTCCTGCTCAGTTTATGGCGATATAAAGCATTCACCGGTTAATGAAGACAGCCCCACGGGCAAAGCTGCATCTCCCTATGGATATACTAAGCAGATAGGCGAGCAAATGATGCAGGACTTCACCAAGGTAAATAAAGATATTCTTAGTGTGGCCCTGAGGTATTTTAACCCTGTTGGCGCACACAAAACAGGTAAACTGGGCGAAGTGCCTGTGCAAAGACCCAATAACCTGGTGCCTATGATAACACAGGTGGCCGTAGGCAAACAAAAAGAACTGACAGTATTTGGTAATGACTATACTACCCGCGATGGTACATGTATACGCGACTATGTGCACGTATGCGACATTGCAAGGGCGCATATTAACGCACTAACATATCTCGAAAAAACAAAGGATGCCCCTGCCTATTCGCTCTTTAACCTTGGTACCGGTAACGGTGTTAGCGTTATGGAAATAATACACGCTTTTGAAAAAGTAAGTGGTAGAACGCCCAACTATAAAATAGGCCCTCGCCGCGCGGGAGATGTGGAGGCTATTTTTTCAGATATTACAAGGGCTAAAAGCCTGCTTGGCTGGGAGCCCAGACTTTCCCTCGATGAAATGATGGGCTCGGCATGGAAATGGGAGCAGTGGCTGCAACAAAGCTAGTTTTTACTTTCCAGGAATTTCACAAAAGCTTTTACCGCGCGTGAACGGTGGCTCAGGCTGTTTTTCTCTTCTAATGTCATTTGTGCAAAGGAAACAGAATAACCATCGGGAACAAAAACAGGGTCGTAGCCAAAGCCTTTTTGGCCCATAGGATTCTCTGCAATGGTGCCTTCTACTGCACCTTCAAAGGTATACTCCTTTCCATCTATAATAGCTGCAATTACCGTTCTGAACTTTGCCTTCCGGTTTAAAACCCCTTTCAATTCCGAAAGCAGTTTTACAATATTATCAGCGGCGCTTTTGCCTTCCCCTGCATAACGGGCAGAATAAACTCCCGGGGCCCCATTCAAGGCTTCGACTTCAAGGCCGGTATCATCGGCAAAGCAATTAAGTTTTAAACGTTCATAAACGAACCGGGCTTTCTGAAGGGCATTGCCTTCAAGCGTATCTGCTGTTTCGGGTATCTCTTCCTTTACATTAACTTCATCGAGGGTAAGAAGAGTAATTCCTTTAGGAAAAACAGGTTTTATTTCGTCAACCTTGTGCCTGTTATTGGTTGCGATAACAAACTGCATAAAGAAATTTATTGCTGCTTGAACCCTATGAGCACAACCGCGCAACCCGAGCCTGAATTGGTAGTAGGGTTTAACTGTGCGTTAATAATACAATCAACTGTATTTTTTACTGAAAAATCCCAGTAAGGGGCATTCTGGTATTGGCTGTTTGTAAAAAGCTGGTTATGCTGCGAATCGTAAATAGTAAAAATAAGGTTACCGTCTGTCATACCGCTGCAGGCTGCAAGCCTGTAAAGTGTTCCGCCATAAAATGTAACATGGAACTCAGCTGTCTCATCGGAATTAACCAGTAATGCACGGTATTGCTGTCCGTCAGAAATAAATGAAGGGTCTATATTCCTTTTAGCGCAGGCGCTGGCAATACTGTCGCATTGTGCAGTAGCAGAACCCGCCGTTAACATTAATCCAAAAAACAATGCAAATAATATGGCTATCTTTTTCATGTCTATCCTGCAATTTGGTTACGTAGAGCAACTATTTTATCAGTAATCTGCTTTAAAAGCTCAGGGCTGATTTGTACGTTGCTTGTACTGTTAATACTTGTAACTTTATTTTTTACGTCAACCGTAGGAGGAATGTAGTTGTAAACAAATTCCACATTGTCAAACACATCGGCCAGTGAAGCCAGGTCCTTGCTCAGCTTTGCATATTCAGGACGGTCATTATATGGTTGCAGCATTTTAACCAGGTTCTGCAGCGATATTTTTTGTTCGGCAATACGTGTTACAACATCTTTAGCATTAACTTTCTGGCTGTTGTTAGCCTGCACCGCGAAGTATAACGACTCTATCCAACCGCCAACCAGTACAAGCGAACTTATATCGTTTTGCTTATTATCCTTGAAATAGGCATCGCTTCTCCTGAAAGCCTCAGAAACCATTGATAGCAGGGAATCTTCTTTACCCATATTCTGCTGGAATCGTTTAACAAGAGTTGCGTTAAACATATCAGATACCCCTACATCGGTTGCTAATTTTTCAATTGAAGCAAGGTACGAAAGCGCATCCTGTGTCTGGTCATAAAGTGAAATATACCCTAAATCGGCCCCGTAAATGCCAAGGTTAAGGGCTTTTTTGTATTTGGTATCGTACTTGGAGTAATTATCAGAACTATTCAGCATTTCCTTATTGTAAGGGTAACCGCTCTTTTTAATAAGTAACGCTGTTTGAATAGGGGAAGGTATGCTGAAAATCTGGTTATTTATCTTTAACAGGGTCGGGTTATTACTGTCAACCTTTGCTACATTGGGCTGCAGCGACTTATCGGTTGACGCACTATTGCTCCTGCAACCGGCTACTAAAAACATGGTTACAGTAACTGCACAACCGATTATAAACAGAGGTTTGGTTTTCATTTTCAGCATGTCTTTGAGATCCATAGGTAATATAAAGCCAAAAGTAATATTTTTTTATTATTCAGGCTAATAAGAATTAAAAAAAGCAAAAAGCCCCCCGAGTACTCAGGGGGCTTTTCAATAAAGTATCAGAAATTGCAATTACTCTACTATCATTTTCTGTGTCAGGCTTTGGCCGTTTACAGTTACACGATAGAAATAAACGCCATTGGCTAAGCCTGTGCCATTAATAGTTACGGTGTGTGAACCGGGGCTAAGTTTCTGAGGGTCCATAGCTATAAGTTTCTCACCAACTAAGTTGTACACATCAACACTTACAAGGCCTTCTTTCACCATGTTAATACCAAACCTGGTAATACCATTGTATGGGTTCGGATAGTTTTGTGAAATAGAGAAATCGGGCTTGCTGATTTCATTAAAGCCTGTGAAGTCATTGTCGTAATATACGTCGGTAGTGTCATAAACAAAACTTACTGGAGATGTTCCGTCATTAGAAGGGCTGCTGGGGCCAGCTGAAACCCTTACTACAGGTATATGGTATGCCATATTACCAACAGTACCTGTTGTGTAAGGAAGGTCGGAAACACTGATGTACCATACATATCCGGCATATGAAGTATTATGAGTAAATGATTTTACTTTAGTAGCAATACCAGTTGTTACATCATATCCTTGTCCATACATATCA
>Ga0206835_1120_pt1 | contig 27268 bp, 32 predicted proteins | sample Alteio_BWOrgCont_31_FD_152853 | JGI IMG/M metagenome (GOLD analysis project Ga0206835, IMG submission 152853) | Enriched cells from forest soil in Barre Woods Harvard Forest LTER site, Petersham, Massachusetts, United States -... | ecosystem: Environmental > Terrestrial > Soil > Temperate forest >...
TGCTTTAGGTTTAAATCCGCAGCCGATTAATTTTGCATATGCATTAGTCACCATGAGTCAAATAGGTGTAGTCGTCAATATTATTTTAATGGTGTTAAATTTAATTCCTATTCCACCTTTAGATGGTAGCCGTGTGGTCAGCAGTTACTTGCCCGGTAGAATGGCTTATCAATATGATCGCTTAGAACCTTACGGATTTTTTATTATCTTAGCGTTATTGGCAACGGGTGTCCTTAGTATGATTATGAATCCCATTGTTTATTTTATTGTAAATATATTGATTTAATTTCAAGGAACATAATATGCAAGATGATCCATTCGTAATAGTCAGCATAGCGCGCACACCTATGGGTTCATTTCAAGGTGAATTTGCAAAAGTGACCAGCATTGAACTTGGCAGCACAGCCATTAAAGGTGCAATTTTGCGTGCAAATTTACAATCTAATGCCATTGATGAAGTGATCATGGGTTGTGTTTTACCTGCGGGATTAGGACAAGCACCTGGTCGTCAAGCCGCATTAGGCGCAGGACTTCCTAATAGTGTGCCTTGCAGTACCATTAATAAAGTCTGTGGATCAGGTATGAAAGCAATTATGTTGGCGCAACAATTAATTACTGTTGCAGGCGGAATGGAGAGCATGACTAATTCGCCTTATTTATTGCCTAATGCACGTGCAGGTATGCGTTTAGGTCATGGCAAAGTATTAGATCATATGTTTTTAGATGGTCTAGAAGATGCTTATGACAAACAATTAATGGGTGTCTATGCAGAAGCTACAGCAGAACGTTATGGTTTTAGCCGTGAAGCACAAGATGCATTTGCCATACGATCTTTAGAGCGTGCAATTGAAGCCGCAAAATTAGGTATTTTTAAAAACGAAATTGTGCCAGTGAATGCGATAGACAGTGACGAAGGTCCTGCAAAATTAAAAATTGAAAAAATTCCACAATTAAAGCCTGCGTTTAAAAAAGATGGTACAGTGACCGCTGCTAATTCCAGTTCAATTTCCGATGGTGCTGCTGCCGTTGTGATAATGAAATTATCAGAAGCTAAAAAAAGAGGCGTAAAACCTTTGGTCAAAATTGTGGGCAGTGCACAATTTTCTCAAGAACCTGCATGGTTTACCACAGCACCTGTAGGCGCTATCAAAAAATTATTAACTGAAATTAATTGGCCGATAGAGTCTGTCGATTTATTTGAAATTAATGAAGCGTTTGCAGTAGTTGCGATGGCTGCTATGCATGATTTAAATCTGCCCGTTGATAAAGTTAACGTTCATGGCGGCGCTTGTGCGTTAGGGCATCCCATCGGTGCATCGGGTGCACGCATAGTGGTCACATTAATTAATGCATTAGAACATTACAAATTAAATCGTGGTGTCGCCGCACTTTGCATCGGCGGCGGTGAAGCGACTGCAATTGCTATTGAAAGAATGGAATAAGGATATCATCATGACGTTTAAAAAATTAGTTTTATTATGTGCCATTATATTACCCGCGCAATTATTTGCAGCGCCCACACAATTTATGGAATCTCATAAGAAAACATATACAGTTGCGATCACCCAATATGACAATCAACCCGAATATAATCAAGCTTATCAAGGTGTTTTGCGGGGCTTAAAAGAAGAAGGTTTTGAAACAGGAAAAAATATAACTATTTTTTTTGAAAATGCGAATGGTGATTTAAATCGTGTTGATCAAATTGCAGCGGAATTTGTAGCTAAAGCACCCAATATTATTATTCCAATTTCTACACCCTCATCTCTTGCGGTGGTGAAAGCTGATCAAAGTGCTCATATACCCGTCGTTTTTGCTGCAGTTATAGAACCTTTAGTTCAACAAGATAAAGATGTCACGGGTGTTTATAGTTTTATTCCTGTATCTCATGGTAATGAAGAAGTAGGGTATATGGCCGGAAGAATGGCAGGTCTGGTATTAGGTGGAAAATCACCCGGCCAATTAGCTGTAGTTAAACCTGCGGATACGCAATTATTCATTAATAGTAAAGCGGCTGAAATTTTAGCAAAATAAAAATATTAACTCAGCGCTTTCTTTTTAGCACTGGCGTGACGTTCTCTTAATTCAATATCGATATATTTATCGGTAATTGCACTTGAACTGTGGCCTGCATCATCGCGCACATGTTCACGCGGGCGAGTTTTTACATCTTCTGAAATACCAGTATGTCGTAGCCAATGCACGGTTGCTGCTTCTAGCGCCATAATTTCATCTTGTAAATGATCTTCTTTTAAACGCAAAATAGCGCGATCAAAACAGCTTTGTACAACTTTGCGAATATAGCTGGTTGAAGTGATGGGACCTTTGCCACGGGTTTTGGCAAATAGAGGCGTTTTATCACCAAGAGGTGGTAGAGAAGATAATTCCAAAAAGGTACGATAGCGCTGCAAAGCTTTTAGTATGCTATCACTGACTGCAATATGACGTTCTTTATTCCCTTTACCTACCGTAACAAACCACCAAAGGCGATCTTGATCACAATAAAAATCGCCCATTTTGGGTGACCAGCGCGTACTTGCTGCCAATTCAGAAATACGTAAATACATACCATATAATGCACTCATCATAAATAAAGTACGTTCATGATAGAGTGGATTTTCTATGGCCATGAGCTCAGCAGTTTCGATCACATATTGCCATTGTAATTCCGATAAACGCCGGACTTTAGGCTTTCCTTGGGTTTTACGAAAATAACGACTTTTTTGCCGAATTTGTGCTATTGGATTAATCTGCACATATTCTTCTTCAATTAAAAAATTAAAAAAACTACTGATGATTGTAAAAATTTCCCTTAAGGCTTTTTCTGACAAGGTATAATTTTTTATATTGGCAAATTTGCCATCTTTATGATCTTTTTTACTGATCGTTGCAACAAACGGCCGCCATTGGTTGCTGGCAATGCGACCTTCTGTGGTTTCAATAAATCTTGGTGTTTTTTTAAGCCCTATCCAATTAAGTGGTGGGTTTTGACAAAATTCAATATAGATATCAATATCTGCGCGTTTGAGTTCTGTTAAGGATTTATCAGCAACAAACCAAAGCCAATGTAATAGGCGTTCTACTTCCCGTCTATAGGCATTAAATGTCGCTTCAACATGTAAGTAATTAAGCAAAAAAGTTTTGGCCTGTAGAAAATCTGTCGCATGAAATGGTTTCGCACAGGTGTCTGGAACGGCTTGTTTTTTAATAAATTCACGGGTATCAAATAGGGGAGGGTGAACAGCCATTATCCATCCTTGGTGTTGTTATTAATCAGAATTATAGCATATACTACATGATAAGATTATGCATGAGGATTCTTTATATGGTAAGACTATTATTAAATCATGTGCCTACTTGGGGTGTTATAATTAGTTTAACACTTCTTTCTGCTTTTTTAGGTTGGGCGTTTTATAGCTTATTAAAACGTTATCTTCCTAGATTTCTAGTCAACCAAGAACCACATGAAGCGCGTGAAACCATACATTTAACTTCTGTTTTATGTGCATTATTATTAACATTTATGATCGTCTTACTTTGGCAAGCGTATTCTGCTTTACAAGAAAACATGGTGCAAGAAGCCAAAACCATCGGCACATTAGAAATTTTTACGGAATCATTACCTAAAGAGTATGATTTAAAAATAAGTGCATTATTAGAAGCGTATGTGAATACATTGATAAATGATGAATGGCCACAGATGCGTAATGGTAAAAGTAGTGCGCAAGCAACTGAATTATTACTTGAGTTACGGTATGCGATTGAAAGTATTGATGCGAAAGATCCCCTATTAAGCACGTATCGTCATGAAATGTTACAAGATTATAATGATATCGTATTTTCTAGAAATTTACGTATTGATCATTTAGAAAGCAGTATTCCTGATTTCTTTTTATTTACAATTGGCGCTAATTTATTGGGTATGTTTCTATTACTGTGTTTACTAAATCCTGCGAGTCATAAGAGAAGCCATCTCTTTTTCCTGTTGTTGACAAGCGGTATTTTGGGTTTAAATTTTTCGTTTTTGATTGTGTTAGATTATCCGTTTTCAGGAGAATTATCTATTAACAATAGACCATTGACTTATATTCATTTTGATTAAATCTTTTCATATCGACGTAAACATTCATACACCAAGAATGATGAAACGCCAGCGATGAAAACAATAATCGCAACCGGCATAATGGTGCCGTTAAAGAAAAAGCTGGATGTAGTTATGAGTATCAATACCACGAGTACGGTGATACTACGACCGACTGATGCAGCAAGTCCTTTAATATGGGGACTAACATTAATATAATCTGCAGAAAAAATCCCAGCAGATAAAGCTGAACCACTTGCAAAAATAGCCATACTTAAGGTAATAAACAGCGGATTTTGTTCCGCCCATAGTGCGACACTGAAAAATAATAAAGATCCTATCAAGGTAATGAGAATGCCTAAAGTGCGCGTATGATATACACCTATGAGATCAATAATTCTGCCTACTGAAAAGCTGGTCGCCGCTACTGCTACTAAAATAGTACTTTGATAATATCCATAATGAGTATTACTGACGCCCAAGTGATCCACAAAAATTAAAGACATATTGGTAATGTAAGCAAAATAGGCGCCACCCACCGAATAACATAAAAATAAATTTGCCATAGCGATAGGGGTCGTGATTATTTTTTTATAATTACGTAAAATATTTTTGGCATGTATGTTCAGTCGTTTTTCTTTATGTAATGATTCTGGCAGGAAAAAAAATGCATATAAAAATGACACGATTGACAATATGGCCACAAAACTAAAATTAGCGTGCCAGCTAAAGGTTAAATATAAATAATTGCCTATGATGGGCGCAAAGGATATGACTATCGTCATAATGCTGGTATAAATTCCCAAAGTTTTAGCTACTTTTGCCCGATCAAAACTGTCATGAATAATGGTTTTGGGAATGATAAAAGCAACGCTACTGCCCAAACCTTGAACAAAACGACACAGTAACATGGCTTCTAAACTATTGACTAAGGCACAAGCAATACTGCTCATTGAGAATATAAACATACCGATTAATAAAATAGGCCTGCGGCCAAATGCATCAGCCAGCGGTCCATAAAAAAATGTAGCTACATACACACCTAAAAAGTTTACACTGATTAATAACTGAATTGTTCTCTCAGTGGTATTAAAATAATCTTTGAGGGCAGGAAAACTGGGCAAAAAGATGTCTGTTTCCACAGCTGCACTGATGACCACTAATAACAGTACAGATAAAATAAGAAATGATTGAGAAAAAACTTTTGAGGCCATAAAATGTCCATATTAATTCAAACAATAGGTTTCATTTATTATAGGCTAATCTTTCCGAAGGGGTGAAATTCTGGCTAGATGAAGCATTATTCGAGTTTCCTAAATGCATCCCAAAACAGGGTAAAAGCCAGCTACAGCACGCATCAGGAGAACCATTAGGGATCTCATTATAATCACTTCGATTGATAGAATGTAATTCCTGTCCTTCGCCCGTATTATCTTCTTTGCATAATTTATAACACCCATATCCAAGTCCAAGCGCAGCACCAGAAGGAGCCCCCAAACCGACAGCAGTTATCAATCCTGATGACATAGGAATACTAGCTGGGAAACAACTATATACCCAGAATAGGGCAACACTAGACTCTGCTGCAATACAACCACCTTCAGCGGTATATCTGAATATATTTAAACAATCCCACATGGCTTTATTGCGTTTTTCTTTGCTATCTAAACAAGTCTTCATGTGTTCCTCTAATATTAAAAATGAGTACCTATGATAACTTATTTTATATATGAGTGCATCTTAAATAACATGAAGAAAAGCTTAAGGCTTAAACTGGCAGCTATAATTATACGATGACAACCCATCCTTACTATTTTGTTTACATTTTATATTGTAATAATAATTCGTATTATACAGGTTATACACACGATCTAGAAAAGCGCTATGCTAGCCATGTTAATGGGACTGGCAAATGCAAATATACGCAGAGTTTTAAACCCGTGCATATTGCACAATCCTGGAAAATTACTGGAGATAAGGCCTGTGCTATGCGCATTGAGCGTTATATTAAAAAATTATCGCGGGCTGAAAAAGAAATATTAATTGCCGAACCTTATAAACTTGAAGACATCTTTCTCTTTTGATTAGTTGACTAGTGCATTAAACTATGTTAGTTTGCTTGTTTCAATATTAAGGTGTTTAACATGAGTAAAGTTGCTGCGACTCAGATATTAGCTGAGTTATTAGTGTCTCCCGAAAAAGTCTTTATTGTTAATTGTATCCAGCAAACCCAAAATGCACTGGCAAACATGCCACCGCCAATGACAAGCAGCTATGCCTACCCGAGTCTTACTCCGGTGAAGATAGAAGATACTCCAGAAGGGCAGGGATTAATTAAAAATTGTTATTTTAATATTTTAAACTGTGTAAAGAGTCAAGATGAACGAAATGCATTAAAAGATTATCTATTTACTAATGTGAGTCAGAATTTTCTTGTTCTTCAAGATTTGTTTAAAGAGAGCTACAGACCATCTTTAGAAGCGTAATGACATCCGCTTATTTATTTCAATTTCATTAAAAAACGATCTAAGGCATTCGCAAAAGCACGTTGATCACGCTGATTCAATGGGGCGGGTCCACCGGTTACTTGCCCGCTATTTCTTAAATCTTCCATAAAATTCCTGATAGCTAGACGGTGTTGAATATTTTCCAACGTATATAATTCTCCACGAGGATTTAAAGCGTGGGCTTTTTTTTCAATCACAGCAGACGCCAAGGGAATATCCGCAGTGATCACTAAATCCTCCGGATTGACCATTTCAATAATTTTTTGATCAGCCACATCAAAACCACCAGCGACTTGAATAAACTTAATAAGCGGATTTTTAGGAATATTAATGAAATGATTAGCAAATAAAGTGATATTAATATTCAAACGAATAGCAGCGCGGAATAAAATTTCCTTGATGATATTGGGGCAGGCATCGGCGTCAACTAATATATGCATATCATTACTCATGCCTTTGAAATAAAAGGATTAATAATCTGCATAAATTCAATTCTCTGTTTATGTTGAAAATCTTCAGAGTAAAGCGTGTGGCATTGTGCTTGTAGTGCTGCGCTTAGAATGAGTGCATCAAAAAAACGATACTGCCAACGCTGATGTATTTCGAGGGCTTTTTGATAGAGTGCAATACTTGGATAAACATCACAAATTGGATCGAGAATTTTATTAAGGTAATGCTCGCAATCGGATGCATGCAAAGGTGATGAAAATTTATGCCGCGCCACATGAATAAATTCTTGCATTACTTGCCAACTAATACAACCCTGTGGTGTATGCATAGGTTAATTTGCTCATCAAAGTTTGATAATCAGACGCCATATTATCTTGTTGATTATAATGATTCAGCCAACGACGAAACTCATTATTCAGGGTCGTATTCTGTTTTTTAGCTTTTTCACGCGCCGCGTTAATCACAGCTTCCTCCGCAGTCAAAGTGATGTTTTTTAGCATAATCAGTTACCTTTATAGTGTGCACTATAGTTAGTGTACGCTAGGTAATCAATTTTGCAATCATTAACGATTGCAAGAAATTAGTTCTTGCTGTATGCGGCAGTATGTTCCAAAATGGAAAATATATAAATAAGGTCAAAGATTCATGAGGCTTTCTTATCGATTAATCATTATTAGTATTTTAACTTTCATTGCCTTTGGACTTGTTTATCCATTTGCGCCTATAGATATTGCACCTAAAACAGGTTTATGTATTTTAATTATCATCGCAGGTCTTTGGATGACAGAGGCTTTGCCGGTTGCAATTACTGCCTTATTAATTCCAATATTGGCGACAGTGTTAGGCCTTGAATCGTTAGCGCAAAGTTTAGCAAATTTCGCAAGCCCCGTTGTTTTTTTAATATTTGGTGGATTTATTTTATCTGCCACATTGCAAAAACATAATTTAGATCATTGGTTCGCTACAGTTATTTTGCAATACTGTGGCACACACACGGGCAAAATACTGATTGGCATGTTTGGCATCACTGCATTTTTATCGATGTGGATGAGTAATGCTTCTGCTACTTTAATGATGCTACCTATTTTAATGAGCATTATTAATCGTCTTCCTGAAGCACAATTAAAAAACACCCAGATGTTTGCTCTACTGGGATTAGCTTATTCTTCATCATTAGGTGGCATTGTTACTTTAATTGGTACACCTGCGAATATCATTATTGGTGGTCAGTTAGGTCTTGATTTTTTTCAATGGCTTGTATTATTAGGCCCTGCATGTTTAGTCTTTTTTCCATTGATGATTGCCATTATGGCATGGAAGTTAAAGCCAAATTTAAATTATGCAATCGATTTACAAGTGGTTGTACCTAAATTAAATATTAAACAACGCATAGTGCTTGTAATTTTTTCTTTAACATGTATCTCTTGGATGATCTCAGGATATCTTGCTGATGCGTTGAATATTAGTAGTGGCATGGACACGTGGATAGTGATGGTGACCGCAACCGTATTAGTATTTGTAAATCTTTTAGAATGGGATGATATTGAAAAACATACCCAATGGGGAATTTTATTATTGAGCGGTGGCGGGATGTGTTTAAGTGCTTTATTAGAAAGCAGTGGGGCAGGGCAATGGCTTGCTTTTAATGTCATAGATAGAGCAATAGGTGGTGATATTCTTGTATTTGTGATGGTTAGTATTATCTTCATTATTTTACTCACCGAAATGATGAGCAATGCCGCCGCTGCCGCATTATGTATGCCAATATTATTAATCAGCGCCCAAAGTATTCACTTCCCAACGCCGTTACTCGCGCCTCTTGTTGGCCTTACTGTCAGCATGGCCTTTATGTTTCCAATCTCGACACCGCCTAATGCCATAGTTTATGGCACCGGTAAGATTCAACTCAAAGAAATGATTTCAATCGGTTGGATTTTGAATATCGTCGCAGCTATGTTTATTTTTGCTTATATAATGCTTATGAGTTGAGTACAGTCATTTTCAACCAGACTTGAAATACCCCGGTTAACCTGTATAATATAAACAATAGATTTAGATTATATAGGTTAAAATGAATAAATCAATTACTTACAAGCGTAACATTACTTCTCATCTTAAGTCTTTAATGGGTCTTTTCCCCGTCGTTGCCATTATTGGTGCAAGGCAAGTTGGCAAGACCACCTTGGCTAAGGAAGTAGGGCGAGACTTTTTATATGTGGATTTAGAAAAACCGAGTGATTTTGATCGTGTGATGAATGATCCTGAGTTTTTTTTAAAACAATATCCTTCTAAAGTAATTTTTGATGAAGCACAACTTTCGCCAGCATTATTTGCAACACTGCGTGGCGTGATTGATGAAAAACGCGATGTAAAAGGACGTTTTATTTTAACAGGTTCAAGTAGCCCTGAACTTTTAACACATATTTCAGAAAGTTTAGCAGGGCGTATTGCGATCATTGAATTAGGAACACTCAAGGCAAATGAATTTTATCAAACACCACTGAGTGATTTTTATCAACTCTTTAAGCAACCACTGAGTAAAGAAAATATGGTGATTGAATCGCAAGCGCTTACATTTTCTCAGTTGCAAGAGATGTGGTTTAAAGGTGGATATCCAGAGTCTCGTCTTTTAGATAATGAAATATTTTATCAAGAATGGATGGTTAATTACGAAGCTACATATATTAATCGCGATATTGCAAGACTTTTTCCTAAACTGAATAAAATAGCTTATCGAAAATTTTTAACCATGTTGGGAGAATTATCGAGTAAAACTTTAAATAAAAGCGATATTGCACGCACGCTTAATGTGAGCGAACCCACGGTTACTGATTATATTTCAATTGCTGCAGGTACTTTTTTGTGGCGGTCCTTACCTAGCTTTGAGCATAATATCACCAAACGTATCGTAAAAATGCCACGTGGGCATATACGTGACTCGGGTTTATTGCATCATTTTTTACATATCAAAAATTTACAACAATTACAAGCCAGTGTAATTGCAGGTTTTTCATTTGAAGCTTTTGTTATTGAAGAAATTTTGAAAGGACTACAAGATTCTCGTATACAAGCGGATGCCTATTATTATCGTACTTACAGCGGTGCCGAAATCGATTTAATTTTAGAAGGCGACTTTGGTTTGTTACCGATTGAAATTAAATATGGATCAAGGATTTTAAGTAGGCAGTTACGCGCAATGACAGAATTTATTCAGGACCATAAGCTGCCTTTTGGCATTGTTATTAATCAAGCAGATCGGTTGGAATGGCTCACGGATAAAATTATCCAAGTTCCAGCAACGTATTTATGATGGGGTTTGATATTTTAAGACTGATAGTAAACACTATCACGCTTTATGTTCGTGTAAAAGCCGTGGTTTTATAATATATGACATTAGTCTATAATACTTAAAAATCACTTAAGGAAACAATCATGCGCAAAATTTCTCATATATTTATTGCAGTATTATCACTCTTGTTTTTTTCAACTGTATTCGCTGTTGACCAAGCTTCTGTGGATTCACAAGTGCAAGCATTTATGCAAGATTTGGAAGCTAAAACAACATTGACAGCCGACCAACAAACGCAAATGAAACAAATACTTACTCAGAGTATTAATGATCGTGAAGCTGCGCTTGCAAAATATAAAGGCAAATCCGGTATGAGTGTTAAAAGAGATATTCGTAATGACTTAGAAGCCATTAATAGTAAAACTCAATCTGAAGTGAAAAAAGTGCTTGATGACCAACAATACAAAGCATTTTTAGAAGTTCAAGATGCCCGCAAACAACAGATTAAACAACGTATTGAAAAAGAGTTTTAGAGCTTAAGTTATTGTAAAACCCATTGGTTGGCTGATTCTAGTTGATCAATGGGGAAATGTTTAATTTCAGGTTGAATAAAAAAGCCTACAGTATTTTTCATAATCACTGCAAGTTTACTGTCAGTCACTAATGCAATTTTTTTAATGTGAGCTTGATGAGTTTTAATAAACTTCATATGTGCTTTAAAAGCATATATATTTTGCCAGCCAGGGAATTTTCTTGCCTCAATTACAAGCCCTTTTAAAAAACCATGTTGACTGATATAAGGATCGATCAAAGCAGAAAATTGCTGAAAATCTTCTACTGTAAACGGTGAATTGGGTGTTACATAAGCGACTGCATTTTGTTCGTCAAATTTAATTTCCATGATATTATCCATATTGATTGGTAGATTTTGTGATTATAGTACATTAACTATAGAATATTATTTCTAGCCATGCAGTTCTACGTTATTCTTGCTTTTTTGTTGACTACTATCCATTTTGTTTTTAATCCGCTCTATACTGTTGTCTTTGGGTGTATTCCACCACATACTTTTGGTTTCAAGTTTATACGTATGTAAAAATTTGGAAAGACCATTATTATAGGTTGCGTTTGTTATACCTATCGATTCTTCTAATGTATCCATGGTGCCGGTATTAATTAATTCTGTCACTATCGCATTTTTATAAAATAATGCAGGTTGACATATATCATCTACTGCTGTATCTGCAGAAATCGATCTTAAATATTTTATATAATAAGGTGCCATAGAGTTTGTGTTTATTCTGGGTGCTTCTAATTGTTTGCTATAAAGCAGTTGAGCTTGCCACATTCCAAGACACTCCCAGGTTTGCATGCCATTTTTAACCATATGTTCAATTAGAAACTGTTCTGCAATATCGTAGCCTTCTGCCAATGAAATAGTCACGCATGATGGAATATCGATATAGTCTTTTAGTAATAGAAATAATAAAGTATCTTGTTTTTTTTGCAGTGATATAACTAAAGCCCTTTCAAGACTTGATTTAACATACTCATAATCATCAGTTCCTAATCGAAACTCTAGGTTTAGAATGAGATTCGTAACTTGCTTGAAATCATCTGTGTCTACAGCTGAGTGCAAATTTTTTATCAAATTATCAATAATTTGTTTATTGCTCATAACTCCCCTACTACTTGCGTTAAACAAGTAGTATAACTTACCTTTATTAAGGTTTAATTAAGTACCATCCATATTAAAGCAAGTTAGGTCTCATTTCGAATCTTTGGCAACTCTGACCAGCGGGTCGTGTAGGCTGGAGATTTGTGTTGAAATTGGGTGTCCCAGGATTGATTAAAACCAATAGAGGCTAGATGTAAGCTGCGTTTTCCGAAGCGGTGGTTGATTTTATCTAGAACGGATAATAAGGCTTTTTTGTTGTGGACTTCTTTTTCACATTGGGATTCAAATAAGTCGAGTTGATAGTGATCATTGACTGTGAAATCGCAAAGATATACGCCGGCTTTTTTGTAATGAAAGCCTGGTTTGTAAATATTACGTAAACATTTTTTTGCGTGCTGAGTGATGACTCTAATGTCATCGGTGGGTATGATTAATTTTGTGCTGGCATTTGGGGCATATTGTGGTAAATCTTGGCGAAAGCGATTGGTTCTTAAAAAAACAGAAATAGAATAAGTGAGTGATTTTTGCTTGCGTAATTTTTCATATACATTAGCACAATGCAGGCTGACTGATTCTGCAAGGGCGTCAAATGATGTTTCCATTTTATTAAATGAGCGTGAAGATAGAATTGATTTTTTAGACTCCCCAACATCTCTTGTTTCTAAACAGGATATGCCTTGCAATTCCATGGCAGTCGAGGTAATCATAACATTATGATGTCTTTTTAATTGTGCAAGATTTTGATGGGCTAAATCAAATGCTGTGCAAATACCTTGATCGGTAAGTTTTTTACGCCACTTCCGCCCTATTCCCCAAACATCGCCGATATCAATTTTTTTAAGCCACTCGGGATGAAAGGTAATATTAAACACGGGTGTTTTTAACATCTTTTTTGCGACATGATTGGAAATTTTTGCTAGCGTTTTGCTTTTTCCTAAACCAATGGACACTGGAATCCCCGTGCATTTTAAAATAGATTTTTGTAAATCTTGGCAAAATGTTTCTTGTAATTCGCTCGCCATTGAAGATAAATCTAAAAATGCTTCATCAATTGAATAAATTTCTGTTTGTTCCCACGCTTCTTCAATAATCGACATGACGCGCTGTGATAAATCACGATACAAGGTGAAGTTAGAGGAGAAAACATGGACTTTATTTTGCGCACAAAAAGATTTAATTTTAAAAAAAGGCTCGCCCATGGCAATGTCTAAAGCTTTAGCTTCGTTTGATCGTGCGATCACACAGCCATCGCCACTCGATAAAACCACTATAGGTTTACCCATTAAATCGGGGCGAAACAATCGCTCACAGGAGGCATAAAAATTATTACAATCAAGGAGTGCAAACATGATTAATCCGGTGTGTGTATGACATGAGTCACGACACCCCAGATCACTAATTCATGAGTATCGGTGATATCGATAGGTTTATAGGCAGGATTGGCCGGCAATAATTGTAATCTTTCTCCTACTTTAGATAAACGTTTTACAGTTAATTCACCATCAATTGCGGCAATGACAATTTTGCCATGTTTGGTGTTAAGACTTCTATCCACAATTAATAGATCTCCAGAATGTATGCCGGCACCTATCATAGAATCTCCCGATGCAATCACTAAAAATGTAGCGGCGGGATGTTTAATGAATTGTTGATTTAAATCTAAATATTTTTCGATATAATCATCCCCGGGCGATGGAAATCCGGCGGGTACTTTACTGCCATATAGTGGAATGCCTTGAATAAGCGATACTGGCATGCGTACGGTTTGTGTAGTTTCAAAACCATATTTACCCGTGCCTTTGGGTCGCCCTGCTCCTACGCGCTTACCACCTCGTTTTGTCATTCTCACTACCTTTTGATTATTGTTTCAATAATCAAATTCTATGCAATCCTTACAAAGTTGTCAACATGGCTAGGCTTGCCAGCAGCATGCAGATAAAAGTGATAGCGACTAAATAATGAGATAATTTGCCACTCGCGTAATTACCCATGATCAGTTTATTTTTTGCAATTAAGCCAATTACAAAAATAAGCGGGACTGCAATAATGCCATTGATAACAGCAGAATATATCAATGCTTTTATGGGGTCTATCCCTATAAAATTAAGCGCAAGTCCTACAAATGTGGATGTCACGATAATGCCATAAAAGAATCGCCCTTCTTTTAATTTTAATGATAACCCTTCAGCATGATTAAAGGTTTCACATAACGCATAGGCCGCGGAAGCTGCGAGCACAGGTACAGAGATTAAACCTAAACCAATAATACCTGTAGCAAAAATAATTTTGGCCAGTGTGCCGGCATGTGGAAAGTTTTGTACTAAAGGTTCGATGGCCTTTGCCGCATCCGCTGCGGTATTAATATTAGTAATGCCGTGACTGTGTAAAACAGTTGCGCCGACCACAATAATCGCCCAAGTTGCAAATTCGGAAGAAAACATGCCGGTAAAATTATCAATACGTAGTTTTCGGATATATGTTTGGGTAATGGGTTTGCCTTGTTTTTCTTCGACTTCTTGCGATGCCTGCCAGAAAAACAAATAAGGCGATATGGTGGTGCCTAATACTGCAACCAGCATAAATAAAAAATCAAAAGACCATTCAAAATGAGGGATAAATGTTGCTTTTAAAATAAGTAACCAATCTTCGTTGACGATGATAACTGTTAATGGATATGCGAGCAGTGACAGACATAACCATTTTAATACTTTTGCATAAGTTTTATAAGAAAGGTAAATCGTAAGTGTTATCATCAATAGCGAAAATGTAAAACATAAAATAACAAAATCAATGGGAATTAATAATTGTGTTGCTGCAGCCATGGCGCCAATATCTGCACCTATGTTAATGGTATTGGCAATCAATAATAGGGAAACCACAAAATATAAGATGCGTTTGCCATAATGTTCTTTGATAACAAGGGCTATCCCCTTGCCTGTCACTGCGCCAATACGTGCGCAGGCTTCTTGAATACTGACTTGTAAAGGCAGCATAAATAATGAGGTCCATAGGAGTCCAAAACCATATTGTGCCCCGGCTTGAGAATAGGTGGCAATGCCAGAAGGATCATCATCTGCAGCGCCAGTTACAAGCCCTGGCCCTAAAAGGCGAAAAAAATTTCTGATTTTATGTTTAGCTTGTTTATAGGTCATCTTTCTAAGCTTTAATCTTTAAAGTGCTAGACTTAAAGATACTATATAAACCTATGGCGGACAAACATGAAACTCTTTATACATTTAACTCGAATTATTTGCTTATTCACATTAGTGGCCTTTGGAGCCAACACTTATGCGCAAACTACAAAAGGACCTTTGCTTCCAGAAAATCGTATTGTTGCTTATTACGGTAATTTTTATTCCAAAAAAATGGGTGTGTTAGGCCAATATCCTGAAGATGAAATGTTAAAAATGTTAGAAGGGGAAGTTGCCAAATGGCGCGTTGCCGATCCTAGTAAATCCGTTATTCCAGCCATAGATTATATTGCTGTCACGGCTCAAGGCCAGCCTGGGTCTGATGGTAAATATCGTAATCGTATGCCTGATGGTCAAATTCAAAAAGCACTGACTTTAGCAGAAAAAATAAACGGCATCACCATATTAGATGTGCAAATTGGTCAAAGTGATGTGGCTACAGAAATTGCCCATCTAGAATCCTATTTAAAAATGCCAAATGTCATGTTAGCGCTTGACCCAGAATTTGCGATGGGCCCTGGCGAAGTGCCTGGTAAAAAAATTGGTACGATGGATGCTGCACAAATTAATTATGCGATTAATTATTTAGCTAAACTGGTTAAAGCAAATAATTTACCCCCTAAAATATTAGTGGTCCATCGTTTTACTCAACATATGGTCACTAATGCACATCAAATTAAGCCAGTGCCTGAAGTGCAAGTTGTTATGAATATGGATGGTTGGGGTCCACAAGTTTTGAAAGCAGATTCTTATCATAGTTATATCGCAGCTGAACCTGTGCAATTTACCGGGATGAAATTATTTTACGGTAATGATATGAAACCGCCTAGCACTGGCTTGTTTACGCCCGAACAATTAATGAAATTTAAACCCGAGCCTGTGTTTATTATGTTTCAATAATTAAGCGCTTTTAATATTGAACCTACATCTTCTTCCACAGAAAATGTCGGTTCAATAGTAAGAGTTGCGACTTCTTCAAAAAAAATATCGCGCTCAGCATGCAGTTTATCCAAAAATATTTTCCAATCAGCAATAGGCAATACAGGTGGTTGGCCTAAAGCCATCCGCTCAATTTGTATAGCTGTTGAGGCTTTTAAATAAACAACACATTCAGAAGATAATAATTTTCTATTTTGTTCTGTAACAATCACCGCTTCTTCCATAACGACAACAACATTTTCTTTTTTAATATAAGTAGAAATAATTTCAGCTTCGCATTGATGAAATGCAGCTTCACCCTGCTCTCCAAACATTTCACGATAAGTGCGCCCAAAATAACGCTCGAGTCCAGGATTCGCTTCAACATACTCCCAACCCAACTTTTCAGCCAAAGCTTTCCCTAATGTTGATTTAAAAGCACCCATATGCCCGACAATGAAAATGCGTTTAATGTTATTCATGGTTTTATACCTATCTGACGTGCCAAATTTCTTTGACATTAATTGAATATTCATAATAAAACCATTATATTACAAATTTAGACAAAGCGAAACAGTGGAGTAGAGATTGATGTTTTCATGGCTGATGGCAAAATATTACGATTATATGCTGCGTGATGCAGAAGAAAAATGCTTAAAAGATTGGCGTAAAATTTTATTACAAGATTTATCGGGCGATGTGCTGGAGCTTGGTTGTGGCACGGGTGCTAATCTTGCATTTTATCCAAATACAATTAATCATTTAGTGTTGGCAGAACCAAATTTATCTATGCAACAACAACTAGATTTGAAATTAAAAAACTATTCACACTTGCCCGCTAGCGTGCTTGTTTGCACAGCAGAATCTATTTCTACACCAGATAACTCTTTTGATGCTGTAGTCTCTACCCTACTTTTATGTACTGTAAATAATCCTGCGCTTGCATTATCTGAAATCCATCGCGTTTTACGCCCTGGTGGAAAATTATTTTTTATTGAACATGTGGCTGCGCAAAATAATCCAGAAAGATTAAAATGGCAAAAACGCATTGAACCTTTTTGGAAAATATTACAATGTAATTGTCATTTAACGCGCGATACGGAAGCAAATATTTTACAAGCAGGTTTTATAATACAAAAAATAAATCGCCAAAGCATGCGCGGTGTGCCCGCAATTGTACGTCCCAGCATTTGGGGAATAGCTGAGAAGTTATGAAGTACATCATGTAAAATACTTACGTCATGATTTTGTTAAAACTATTCCTTATTGGGAAATGGCATATCCAAGATCGCGTATCTGAATATATAAACACAGACAGGGACGCCAAGCAATAGGCCCCAAATACCGAAGAAATGTTCGCCCACGAATAAAATAGTCAGCACTAGCAAAGGGTGAATTTTTAAAAAATCGCCCATGATTCGAGGATTGAGTACATAAGCTTCAAAAATATGAATAAAGGTAATTAAACCGATGGCTTCTAACATCAGGATAAAACCATGGGTTTGTAAGGCTACGAGTGAGATAGGAATACTTGAAATAAACACACCTAACACGGGAATAAAACTACAGAAAAATACGAATAAAGACATGAGCTCTGCAAGCGGGATATTTAAAAACTTCATGCCAAAGTAAGTCAAAATAGTATTACATACCGCTATCACTGCCTGCGCGGCAAAGGCTGTACCCATCACATCGCTAAAGGTGCGCAGTCCAGGTGTAATCGTATCGTAAAATTGTTTAAGCCGCGTTTGGCGCAAGGATTGAAATTGCGCATGTAGACGTGGAATGTCCAGCACGATAATAAAACTAAAAATGATGGATATAAAAAATTGAATAAAAAACGTAGCTGTATTTTTAATGACTGTTGCAATCAGTATCGTAATTTCACCCAAATGCCCGGTGAAAAACATCTGTACATTTTCAATGATTTTTTTATAGTGTGGTGAAGAAGTGATTTTTTGCCATTGTTCCCCACCCATTTTTTGTGCAAGGGCATTATCAAATTTATCTTTTGGCTGGCCTGAAGCTTGTAGCGCAGTGTCATAAGCCGCTGTTTCTTCTTGTTTATAGAAAAACAGATCCTTTTCACCAAAATAATTGATGGCGACTTCATTGATTTTTTGCCTGGGATCTACTTGAGTGATGGTGGTAATCAATTCATCACCTTGGCGTAGCATGGCCGGGAAAATCATTACGCTTGCGGTATAGAGCAATAATAACAAAATGGCAAAAACGCCGACTACATTGGCCCTGCGAAACCAAATATTATGTTTTAAGTGCGCTGGCGCATAGCGGGTAATGCGTTTAATGATGTTATGGGTAACGTAACTTAAAATAAATGTAACAAAGATAACGGCTAAAAAGCTGCGCATTATCCATAAACCCAATAAAAATAAACCCCAAAGAAGTAATTTTTCCCAGGGTATACGGGCGAAAAAATGGCTTGTTGATGTATTCATATTTATACTTTAGCATATAGCTATGCAATTATTTGAAATTTTATTAATGGGTATCATGTTGGGACTTGGCGCTGCAGTGCCTATTGGTCCTATTAATTTAGAGATGATTCGTCGTAATTTATCCTATAGCGCCAAAACAGGCTTTTTGTTTGGTTTGGGGGCCTGCTCGGCTGATTTAATTTATTTGGTGTTACTCTCTTTAGGTGTTCTGTCTTTACTCAATCATCCCCTGTTATTAAAAGTAATGGCTTTATTAGGCGCTCTTATTTTAATGTATTTTGCTTATGGTGCGTTTACGACAAAAACCATGGAAAATCAAGTGACTAAAGCATTATCTTCTGCATTGCCTCAACATTATTTTTCGGGGTTGTTGCTGACAATGTCAAATCCTATAACGATATTATTTTGGGCTTCGATCAGTAGCCAAGTAGCAGCATTAACCCTTACGCATCAGTATGCAACACTTTATGCCGGAATAGGTGTAGTGATTGGCACGGTGGGCTGGGTGATTGCGCTTAATCTATTTATTCATTTTACCAAGCATAAAATTTCAAATAAAGCGATCAATATTTTGAATAAAATAGGTGGCGTTTTATTATTGGGTTTCGCGGGGTTTAGTATTTATTATTGCTTCCAATAAATAAAAACCATAAGCAAGTACAATGCACACAATAGTCACAACTGCAGTATATATCAGCGAAGTTAATATGCTGTAGCCTCCTGCTGCCAGTAACACAATAAAAAATTCACGTAAAATGCCATTTAATAGAAATATATATAGCGATAATACGCCGATATAATTTAATATTTTTGCTGCGGGATGTTTTGAGGGCATATATTTAAATAAAATGCCACACGTAAACATAATGACGATAGCAGCACAAAGCGGTGCAATAAACCAAAAATAATAATATATATTGCCTAGTATTAACCCAACAAACGCTGCACAAATAAGCCATAAAGGTATTTTAATTTTGTCTAAACTCGCTACATACATGCCGAGTGCAAACTCGGGAAGATGACCAAAAATAATGGCGCCTAAATAAATATCATGTGCTAATAACCAAGGATAAAGTTGCATGCTAAAGATAATTGCAATCACAGATAAAATTGCAAGACTTTTATTGCCAAAACGTTTCTGCATCATGCGCATAGGCATAAATAAACAATAAAATTGCACAATCAGCGACAAAAACCACCAAGGACCAATCACCAGTAAGGCTTCATTCGGGTAAAAATTAGAGATAAATAATAGCCGTTTTATGATATCGAAATAATCGTGCGCGCCCATTCTCGTCAATAAATAAAATATCATCACTAAAATCATCGGTAACATGAGTTGCTTTATGCGTTTATATATAAAACCACTCCAAGTCTTAGGCTGGTTTTCAAGGGATCGCACTAATCCATAGGCACTTAAAAAAATAAATACCTGTACGCCATAATGTCCTAAAAATGTCATAAATACCCGGAAGAACTCGCCTCCATCGCCTTGTATAACAGCTAAAGCTTCAGGCAGGCGCGCGCCATCAAAGGTAAATTCATTATGCCAAGGTGGTGAACCTAGTTTTGATAGAAAATTATGAATCACTATAAATAATATCGCGATGCCTTTACAGATTTGGGTCTGATAAAGTGATAAATGACTAAAAGTGATTGTTTTCATGGCTTATATCTCACACCATTTTAAGTTATTCTTAATTGCCTTATATAAGACTAAGTTGGATAATCATATATGAGTGCTGGGGCTGTTGGTTCAGTCTACCATGGAATACTAATAATAATTATGGCTCAATCATTTAAGGAACACCCAAGCGATAGCTCCAGTACTCCTATGAACTATAATCCTTAATGTAATACTTTAAGGAGCTTATTATGTTCATATCCCGTATTTTAGCAGCTACCACCCTTTTTATAGCCGTTTTCCCCGCTTTTGCAGTAAGTCATATTACTTGCGTATCTCAAAATAATGCCTTTGAGCGTTGTGGTTTACCCGATGCTGATCATCGTCATGTAAGTGTATCCCAGGTAATCTCAGGTGATTGTAATGGTGGTGGCGCTTGGGGCGTTGATAGTGCGGGTGTTTGGGTGAGAAATAATTGTGCTGCAACATTTCAATATACGGGCGGAGGTGCTTACACAGAGCCTGTAGAGCCTTATATTTATGGTTATGATTATGGCCCTGATTATTATTATCCAGGTAGTGCAGTTTTCTTTGGTAGCGGTTATTATCATCATAATAATTATTATCACAATAACGGGTATCATGGTTATCATGGAAATGGCAATTATCCCCGTCCCTAAAGGAAATATAAATGTTATCGCATAAAATTATCTGTGCATTAATTGCAAGCGCTTTTTTAATGGGCTGTCATCAATATGTTGATGAAAGTGCCATTAATACAGAAGAAGGTATGGATCCAGGGGTCCGGCAAGTCATGATGGAAGAAGAACATGAAGAGCCACAACAAGAAGAAGGCATAATTCCCGCGCCTTCTGAACAGATGTATTCGGATGGATTTTTCTATTAAGATAAAAGACACAGTATTTCCTTGTAATATCGTGCAAGGTCCGCTGGCCGGTGTGAGTTGTGCACCCTTTCGCGCGCTCACCTTGGCTTGGGGAAATCCTGCATTTTCTTATACAGAAATGATTTCATGTTATACCCTCATTAATGTTTCTTTGAAAAGACAACAACGTTATATTCAAAAAGTACCCGGTGAAACTCTATGTTTTCAACTTTCTGCCAATAGCCCCAAAGAATTAGGTTTAGCTACCAAAATTGTCACTGATTATGGTGCTGATTTAGTAGATTTAAATTGTGGCTGTCCTGTAAAAAAAATTCGCAGTAAAAAAACAGGATCATTTTTACTTTCGGAACCCGGAAAAATATATGAACTGATTATTGCCATGAAAAATAATACAAATTGTCCAGTGTCGATTAAAATTCGTGTGGATGCCAAGAGCGATGATCATTTTAACCAAGATATTGCAAATGCCGTAAGTGATGCAGGTGCAGATTTTATTACAGTTCATGGCAGGCATTGGACACAAGGTTATGATGTCAATTGTTCGTATGATGATATTCAATTTTTTGTAAATGCATTAAAGATTCCAGTCATCGGTAATGGTGACGTTGCCTGCGTAAATTCTTTAAGGCGGATGTTAGCTACAGGATGCGCAGGTGTAATGATTGGTCGCGCGGGCGTCGGTCAGCCTTGGTTAATACAACAATTAATTTCTGAAATGAATGGCACACCCTACTCTATTCCATCTAATAAAATAATCGGTGAATTATTTATCGAGCACATTTTAGGTTTATGTGATTTACTAGAAAGTGAAAAATTTGCTATTATGCAAGCCCGTACTTTTGCAAAATATTATGCACGACGCATTGTGAAAAACCATGAATTTTGCCTTGCTTTTCACCAATGTGAAAGCGTTGCTATCGCAAAAGAGTTGATAGACCATTATTTTTATTAAACGAATTATGAAGTCATTATGAAGATACGCCTACCGAGTAAAAAACTTATCTTAACCTTTTTACATGGACGCGTGACGAATAGCGAGTTTAAAGAGTTAGTGGAAATAGCGCGATACTTTCCTGGGACAATTACTTTTCTTACGCAAAAACCTGATATTGGAAATGAATATCAACGTGAAGCACGCACTAAAATATGGGAAAAATTAATTAAGCGTGATTTTAATGTAAAGGGCTACACCCTGGAGTCTTATCTAAAGCTTTGCCTTTTAAATTTTGAACATTTTAATCCTAGTGTCAATGCATCGTCAGACACCCGTAACATTTTAAAACATCTTGAAACTAAGCCTGATCAAGACCAGCGTTTAGTATCCTATCGAGACCTCTACAAAATATTTGAAAAAATTAAAAAAGCTGAACTTATTGTTTCTCACATTCGAAACACTATATCTGTTTATTATCCCTCACCTTTTAACAATTTACTTCTATATAATCCGAGTGAAATATCTCCTGTAGGTGGACTGATTATTGATGTAAAACTAAATGAACAAGATGATGCTGTGGTATTTGATAGTATCAAAAAATTATTGGATTGGAGTGAACGCACATTTTCAGATAAATGGTTGACAATCGAAGCTCAAGAACCACATATAACAAGAATTCTAAAAGTATATACAAAACCCAACTTCTGCTATCATTTTTACATGATCCGTAGAGATCTTATTAACTATATGCGGTCTTATAGAAAAATTCATGGGGAGCAAATGCTTAGCTATGTTATGGGTGGACTTTATCATTTGAACCATGCACTGTTTGCAAATACCCAAGAATGCATCCAATTCTTTTTTTTGCTTATCAAAGAGGGCGCTGACGTCAATCAAATTTCTTTGACTACAGGCCATTTTAGACCCACTCCGCCCCCTTTAGAAAGTGCTTGTAACCTAGGTGACGTTGATCTTGTACAAACCTTGCTCGATCATGGGGCCAGGATAAATTATCAAAGGCGACTTGAATTTAATGACAGAAGTTATATGCACACCTGTAATATACCAGAATGGTATCAATTGAGAAAATCTCCAAACCCCAAAATTCTAGGACTACTTAATAATGCGATAACGATAGAGTCGATTCCCAATGAACAACCGCCCTCAACATCTACAGACCTACAAATCTCTCCTTGGAAAAGTGTGAATAGAAGATGTTAACTGCTAAATAATGAACTTGGTTCATTCCTGGGTATAAAACTGCCCTTCTATAATTAGTGAAATTTAGTGTAATAGATACTTAGAAGTGTAACCATGGTTTGCCAAAAATTTTCTTGTGCTAAACAGGAAATGTGCTTTACGGGATTTTTTATCTAAGTTATTGATTAGTATACGAGTCGGCTGCATTTGTTAAGCTCGCACTTTACATTAGGTTACAGTAAGTGTAACTTAATGTAGAGTGTTTTGCAAATTAAGCTATCCTTCTGATTTCTTTAATCCTTGTGCACGATTTTCTATGATTGCTTGAAAAGTTTTCATGTCTTCGCTTTCCACAATTAAATAACGCGGTTGTGACATTGCATTTTCGGATTTACTGGCAGAGCGGCCATCTATACTGAATGCCATTTCGTAGCCTGCTTTTTGTGCGGCTTGTTCGAGTTCAGTATCATAAATACCAAAAGGCCATGCGAGTAAAGTCACTTGCGTACCCATTTTTTCTTCTAATACCTTTTTGGATTTAACCAACTGGGTATCGATGTCTTTTTGATAATCGGCAGGCAACATTTTCTTTTTATCTTGCTTAAATTTTGGATGCCAGTAAGTATGGCCTGGAATATCAAATAAACCTGATTTTTGTAATTCTCGGAGTTGGTCCCAAGTCATAGCGTAAGAAGCATTAGAAATCGCTGAAGGATAAATAAATAGAGTAACAGGGTAATTATATTTTTTAATGATCGGATACATATATTTATAAACAGATTCTTTGCCATCATCAACTGTAATCACTACTGATTTTTCCGGCACAGAAGCAGTTTTCCCTTCTAAATAACTGACCAATTGTTTTAATGGAATGACTGTATAACCATTGTCTTTGATCCATTTGAGTTGTTCTTCAAATCGAGTGGTATCTTCAGTCATGCTCCCAGGAACGCTGGGGTCAAAATTATGATAAGTTAAAATAGGCACCTGAACGGCATTATTTGCCCAAGAGGCTGAACAAAAAAGGCTAATGGCTAATAGTAACCCGATAATTTTACGCATGATAGTCTCCAGAATGTTGGTTTTTTTATTATAGTATATAATTAGTTAATGAAAATTGGCGTACCTAAAGAAATTAAGAACCAGGAAAATCGCGTAGGCTTAGTGCCTGCGAGCGTACATGAACTTATTGCCCAGGGGCATGAAGTTTGGGTTGAGACTAACGCTGGGCTGGGTATAGGTATTAGCGATACCGCTTATCAAGCGATAGGCGCGCATATTGCGAAAAATGCACAAGACATATTTGCAAACACGCAACTGATTGTAAAAGTAAAAGAACCACAACCCAGTGAATGCGCAATGTTATCGCGCGATCATATTTTATTTACCTTTTTACATTTAGCATCGGATCCCTTACAAACAGAATTATTATTAAAATCTAACTGCGTTGCCATTGCCTATGAAACAATTACGGATGATAATGGCGCCCTGCCCTTATTAAAACCCATGAGTGATATTGCCGGTCGCATGTCCATACAAGTGGGCGCGCATTATTTAGAAGAACCTCAAGGTGGCAGTGGCATTTTGTTAAGTCATGTGGCAGATATTGCGCCTGCACATATTTTAATTGTGGGTGCTGGCAGTGCGGGTTTAGGGGCTCTACATGTTGCTGCTTGTTTTGGCGCTCATGTCACTGTTATTGATAAATCTTTAAAACGTTTAGAACAGCTTAAGCAATTATTTCAAAATAAAATTCAGACCGTAGAATCTTCACCACAAGCAATTAGTGAACATATTAAAAATGCAGATTTGGTGATTGGTGCCGTATTGGTACCAGGAGCCGCTGCGCCGCGCGTGATTACGCGTGAAATGTTGCGTTCAATGCACCCGCGCTCAGTCGTTGTAGATATTGCTATCGATCAAGGCGGTTGTATGGAAACTTCAAAACCGACCACGCACGCGCATCCAATCTATATCGAAGAAAATATTATTCATTATTGTGTGACGAATATGCCGGGCGCAGTTCCAAGAACTTCTTCTTTTGCGCTTAATCATGCAACTTTACCTTTTGTGTTAGCACTTGCTAATAAAGGTTTGAAAAATGCACTATTGGATGATCCGCATTTTTTAGCAGGGCTAAATGTTTTTCATGGGGAAGTGACTTATAAGGCGGTCGCAGAGGCTTTGGGTTATCCTCTGCGAGCGGATCCTTTAATCTAAGAAATTTTCTTCTTCAGGTTTTTTAGGTCTCAAAGGTCTATTTTGTGGACCATAAGGTTTTTTAGTAGAATTTGCACGTGAGATAGGAGGTCTTGCAACTCTAGTATCTGGACGTGTATTTCTGCTATCTGCAAAACGGTTGTTTGTAGCAGGTCTTGCATCAGAACGTGGATTTCCACCGTCTCCGAAATGACTTCTTGCTGGAGGTCTTGAATCAGAACGTGGATTTCCAGAATCTGCAAAACGACTTCTTGCAGCAGGTCTTGCATCAGAGCGTGGATTTCCAGAATCTGCGAAACGACTTCTTGCAGGTGGCCTTGCATCAGAACGTGAATTTCCAGAATCTGCAAAACGACCTCTTGAAGCAGGTCTTGCATCAGAACGTGAACTAGAACTGCGTCTATCACCATTCGATCTTGAGTCATATTCACGCGCACCAAATCTTGAATTTTGTCCTGAACGTGCTGCTGGTCTTGAATTGTTTGAACTACGTTGTGCACTTGGTCCAGATTCATCACCACCTAATAAACGTTCAATGGCACGCCAATATTTTTCATCTTCACGAGAAATAAAACATAGGGCTGAACCTTCAGCATGACCGCGCGCGGTTCTGCCAATACGGTGAATATAATCTTCAGGCGCTTGTGGTAAATCATAATTAATCACATGTTCGATATGTGGAATATCAAGTCCACGCGCAGCCACATCGGTTGCAACCAACACGCGATATTTTTGATCGCGAAATTCTTTTAAAATACGTGTACGTTGATGTTGACGTAAATCACCATGCATAGCACCCGCACCCATTTTTTCATTTAATTTTTTCGCCAACTGATCCACTTTACGTTTGGTTTTAGCAAAAATAATCACTGAACCTGTACGTATATCCAGTTCTTTTAACAAGATGGCATATTTACCTTCTTCAGTAGTACGTTGTACATCCTGTTTAATTTTCGCCAAAGGCGCATGAGTGGCCCCAATTTTAATCCGCTGTGGATTATTTAAAAACTTCTCAGATAAAGCCAAAATCCGTTTCGGTATAGTCGCTGAAAACATAAATGTTTGACGTTCTTTTGGTAAATGTTTAGCGATGGCTTCTAATTGAATACCAAAGCCCATGTCTAACATACGGTCAGCTTCATCTAATACCAGAATACGATTATTCTTAAAGTTGAGGCTACGTCTATCTAAATGATCATTAATACGACCAGGTGTACCTACGATGACTCTAGGATGTTCTCTTAAGCGTAAAAACTGCTTCTGAATGGGCATACCACCGATTAATAAAGCTGATTTAATATCACGACGTTTATTAAGTAGTTGATGTATTACATCCATGACCTGCTCTGCCAATTCACGCGTAGGCGTTAATATTAAGGCGGTCGCTTCAGGATCTTCAATAAGCTTATTTATTAATGGGATAGCAAAAGCTGCTGTTTTCCCCGTACCGGTTTGAGCAGAACCTAAGATGTCATGCCCTGCCATTGCCATTGGAATAGCTTTAGCTTGGATTTCAGTGGGGGTCGTATAGTTCATACGTGCGAGGGCTTCTTGTAGAGGCACAGGCAGGTTCAATTCTTGGAATGTATTCATGGATCACTTTTTATTAGAGTAATATGGGATAGTATACTAACCACTGGCTGAACACAAGCACTTTTTGCTCAGTTTGGCTTAAGGAATTGGAGGGCTATTTCATGGCTAATGGGATGGGCATATTGGTTGCCTAACACATAAGGTTTACCTATATCCTCTAATAAGACACAGTACACTTCATCGTTAATGTTTTTCTTATCTAATTTATAGTAAGTCA
>Ga0206835_1121_pt1 | contig 27212 bp, 22 predicted proteins | sample Alteio_BWOrgCont_31_FD_152853 | JGI IMG/M metagenome (GOLD analysis project Ga0206835, IMG submission 152853) | Enriched cells from forest soil in Barre Woods Harvard Forest LTER site, Petersham, Massachusetts, United States -... | ecosystem: Environmental > Terrestrial > Soil > Temperate forest >...
TTGGTTTACGCAATGTGCCACCGCTACAGAATCTTATATGGCAAACCGCTTTTATGTGGGATGGCGGCATAAACAATCTTGAGGTGCAGCCACTGGCCCCCATGAACAACCATGTGGAAATGGCAGAAACAACAGCTAATGTGGTACAGAAATTGCAACACAATAAAGAGTATGTAGCTATGTTTAAAGCAGCATTTGGCGATACCGTTGTAACATCGCAAAAAATGCTGAGGGCCATTGCACAGTTTACCGGGCTGATGATTTCATGCAACTCGCGCTACGATAAATTTATGCGGGGCGAAGACACATTATCGGCAAATGAAAAAAGGGGATTACAATTATTCAGAGATAACTGCGCCCAATGCCACAAAGAGCCTTTATTTACCGATAACACCTACCGCAACATTGGGCTTACTTACGATACCGCTTTTAAAGATTCAGGCCGGGTAAGGATAACTGGCGATATGAAAGACTTTATGAAATTTAAAGTACCCAGCCTGCGCAATGTGGAAATGACTTACCCCTATATGCACGATGGAAGGTTCAGTACACTTAAACAGGGGTGTTGTTTTTAAAATCGTAGACAGGTTGAGGAAAGCCTTTAGGCACTTCAAGCTTAACATCGGCGGCTGTAATGGTGAAGTAATCGTCTCCCGTTATAAAAGCAGAGAGAAGAATACAGCCCAGGCAGAAGGCAGTTATGTAAAAGTATTTCCTGTTCATTGCAATATGCTGAACATTTGCGCATAATTATCGGCAATAGTAGTGGAATTATGGAAATCGGTAACCGATGATATTTTTGAAAAATCAATTACATGTTGCGCTTTGAATAATTGCGATAAATCGGTTTTGATATTCAATGCTGCATTGCCGTTTGCAATTTGCAGGCTATTCTTGAGCGATAGTTTAACCGTACGTATGCAATTGTAAGGCGCTTTGTAGCCACCCACATGAAATTCCAGCAAATGGCCGGGTGATTTAGATAGGGGAGATGCTCCTTCCATTTTTATAAATATGTAACCACTGTTCCATGTCCAGAACATGGCATTAGCAGGGTCGAGCGCCCCCGATTGAGCCCCACTGCAATTCTGCAGGCTATCTACCCCGATAATAAAACTGATTGTTGTATAGTTTCCTGGAGGGACATTTCTTAAAGTAACCTGTTTTGAGGAATCGTTCGTTTCGTCAACCAGGAAATATTCGTCAGAGTGAAATGAAGTTCCCTCATTTGTTATCAGACTTAAATTGCCCACATAGTACCTGAGTTTAGAAACAGTATAAGGTTGGCCAAGTTCATTTTTGTAGGTCGCGCTGTCAAGCTTTAGCAGTTGGTTGCCCACATAGCTGTTAAATGTAATGACCAGCTTAGCTTGTGAAGGCGCAATAAAAGACATAGCAGCCACAAGGGCTGCTATGCTTAGCGTTATATATAAGGTGCGTCGGAGCATCAATTCATTTTAACTATTTTCTGCACAGCCGATACATTTGAAGTATGTGCATGGAAGAAATAAATACCTGCAGGATAACCGCTCATATCAATTCCATAGCTCATGCTGGGTTGCATAGCAGGGAAGGTCTGCAATAACTGGCCACTTTCATTATAAAGTTCTCCCATAATATTGTTGTCGCTTACCGGGTCGAAATAAATATATACCCTGCTGTTCGTCGGGTTAGGTTCAACCTCAAACTTAATGGTTTTATCAATATTCTGTACAACCGTCCACACCTTGGTAGAGTCGGTAATGGTGTTATGTCCTCCACCCGGGCCTGTGTTTCCGGTTGCAACTGTTCCGTAATATGTGGGGCCGAGTACAAAAGGATAAACAGGATTTAATTTAGAATCAATGGTAACAAAGTAGGCATAAATTCCTCCCGGAAAATCGGGGGTTACGCAATAACGGCCATTATGTTCATCAAGGTCGCCATAACCTGTATCGTAAATATAATCTTCTAAATAGTCGCCGAGAGGATATGATGAACTCACTGCAGGTCCGTCATCCGCAGCAGGAAGCGCGCTGGTGCTGTTAGGTAGGGTATCCCTGTTTACCATTTTCCTGAGCACGTATGAGCTTATCATCCTTTTTATCCCGCCTGAGCCATCGGGTTTGGCATAACCATAAGCGCCATAAATAGGAAAGCCATCGAATGCCCAGCCTATGATAGGAGAGTGCTGCGAGCTGTCTTTATCATTATACAGGCATGTAGGGTTTACGTGGTGGTGGTACTCTCCGTTTTGCGAAGGGTGGCCAAGGCAGGCATCGAATGAAACACCTTCAAATACAAGCGCATTTTGCTGCCATACACCTTTGTTATTATACGAGTTTGCATCCCAAGCATTGTAAATGCTAACTCCGTTAGTCCACACACCGCAATGGCCAAGGCCAACAGTAACAGGGGTGCCGGTATTCTGCACAGGGGTGCGTGTAATTTTATAGCAGAAATTCTGGTTTTTTGCCCAGTTAGGGTTGCTGCTCCATGGGCCAATGTCGTAGCCCGGAATACAGTTGCATGTGATGTACACATAGTTGCTGTCAAACTGGTCCTTCAGCACATTCGATTCAATGGTGTCGGAATGGCCGTCGACTTCACCGTAGGCTCCGCCCACATTCATAACCCATGAATTGATAATGGGTATTTGCCCGCTAGCCATTTGAACTGCTACGATAAAGGCAATAGATAGGATAATTAGTTTTCTCATGTTTTTGTGTTTATGCTTCTTTAGATGTTATGGAAAAATAAAACTTGCGGTTGACTTAAAATTATCTCGGCGGGGGCGGAGGGCCATGCTGCGGGCCGCTCATCATTTTCAATGCGTCTCCAATTACCTCGTCGAATGTTTTTTGCTGTTCGGGTGTACAGATAGCGCGCAGTTTTTTAAAATGGTAAAATGTAATCAGTTCTATCTGCTGCTGGTCCATGGCTATAGAATCAGCATACTGCTTTACCATAGCAGAATCTGCATTAGCCGATTGCAGTAGGGCAAAAAAGCGGTTGCGTAATTCGTGGCTGTGGTCCTGGTATTTTTCAATCGCATTGTGGTGCTCGTCTCGCAGTTTTTCATAATCGGCTACCTGTTTTGAATCGAGGTGCAGTCTGTCGCAGAGAAACTGAAAAGGGCCGTCATCATGTGGGCCATGCGGGCCGCGGGGGCCTTCGCCATGGGAAGGTTTGCCAATCCATAGGAAAGCAATGGTAATAATGTTTAACAGAACCATTACCACTAACCCCGCTTTCAGAAAACGTGTGTTGTTCATGGCTTAGTAGTTATTATTAAGGTATGAGAAGTAGTCCTGCGCAAAAGTAGTTTCACTCGCCTCTGTCTTTTTTTCTTCTTTGGTATAATGAAGCAGGCTAACCATATTTAAGGCTATAAGTATTACCGCCAACGCAACCGACCAGCTTATAACTGCCGGCCTGGGTGTTTTGCTTTCCGCAGCGCCCATGCGGTTCATTACCTTCTGGAAAAGAAAGGGATTAGCATTAGCGCGGCCCAAGCCGTCAATACTTTGCAGGGTTTCTTCTATCCTTTTTTCTTTTGTGTCCATACCTTTTAGATGTTAGTGCAATAAATAACTTGCGGGTTACTTTTCATTTTTATTATAATAATCGGCCAATAGTTTTTGTAAATTCTGTTTGGCGCGGAACATAAGCGACTCAACAGAGGATACCGTAGTTTTCATAACATCAGCAATTTCAGTATAGCTCAGCCCTTCAATTTTATGAAGTACAAATGCGGTTTTTTGAGAATCAGCCAGTTTATCTATAGCAGCAAATAAAATGGCTGAGCGTTCTTTGTTTTCCAGTTGCGCGCCGGGGTGATAGAAATGCGGTTTATCTATATCGGGCAATACGCTTTCCATGCCAAACAAACTTTGCACCACGGCAAACCGCTTCTTCCGTTTTTTCTTCCGCAGGTATTCCAGCGATTTAACTACCGCTATCCTGTATATCCAGGTCGACAAAGTTGATTGCCCCTTAAACCCATGCACCGATTTAAATACTTCTATAAATACCTCTTGTGTAATGTCTTCAGCATCTTCTTCGTTTTGCAGAATACTTATAGTGGTATTGTGCACTTTATCGCCAAACAGGCGCACAAGCTCATTGTAAGCGGAATGGTCGCCTGCCCTTAATTGCGATATGAAATGTTCTTCGCTCAATAAAAGGGGTATGGCTTAGTAGATGCTGTTTGCAAAAATAAATTGCGGTTTAGTTTCCACTACCCGGGGCAGTAGATGCAGGCGGTGGCGATTGGAATGATGCACGGTAATCAGACTTACCAAAACTGTAAGAGAAGTATAATACAAAGGTCATATTGTTACCTGCGTTCCAGGTACGGTAAAATAATGAATATAAACCGGGCAGTGTACCATCGTGCGGAACTACAGGGGTAAAAGAGTTCTCATAACGTCCGCCAAAGCAAAAACGGGGAGTAATATCGTAGAAAAGGCCAACTAACCCGCCAAAGCATGAATTATTGAGTACTAAAGGGTAATCAATACTTTTCAGTTCAAAATCATAACTTATCAGGTTGCTATATGTAAGCCCTAATTCAAGGCCAAGCCTGTCTGTCGGCTTTTTACTTATAGATAGATGCATGTGGTGGCGGTAAATTAAATTTACGTCGACATACCTAAGCTTTAATGTGTAGTAATTATTATTGTTTGTAGTATCGGGCGGAACCTGGCTACCCCTTTGCACATAGTCAAATTCCATCTGTAATTCACTTCTCGGGGCAATGAAATAGTTAACCAATATACCTGTATACATTCCAAACTTCTTAAACTCTCCGCCCGCATTGTAAGCAGAGCTGAACCCTGCTACATCGGTTATTGCCGGCCCGAAAAGCAAGCCGCCGCTAAACTTCTGGGCATCAGCACGTAAGGAGACAAATAAAACCGCCAGTAGTAATAGTTTGGGGTATTTCATAAGGCTAATTTAACGCAAATGTAAGGCATAAATTGCAATAGAGCTTACAAAATACCTGAATCGTTTTACTAAAATGTTTATAAAAATGTTTATAAGATATTAAACCCTGGGGGTTCTTTTTCGTCTTATAATAAAGTATCTTTGTCGTATCAAAGTTAAAAGTAAGCACAAATGAAGACCAAACAACTTATAGGTTTATTCGCGTACCTCGCAGTATTGCTGGGCTACACGTGCTACTTGGTTATCCAGGCCATAGAGGCTATGCAGCAGTAAAGCCTTTATTTATAGTTTTGCCGCGATTAACTAATATCACCTTATGTCTATAGTACAAGCCATTATTCTCGGAATTGTTGAAGGCATTACCGAGTTTCTGCCTATTTCCTCAACCGGACACATGATAATTGCCTCATCCTTAATGGGTATTGCAAGCAACGATTTTGTTAAAGCCTTTACCGTAGCCATACAGTTCGGCGCCATTTTAGCTGTGGTGGTCTTATACTGGAAGCGCTTTTTGCAAAGCTGGACTTTTTACCAGAAACTTTTCGTCGCGTTTTTACCTGCAGGCATACTTGGCTTTTTTCTTGAAAAGTACATTGACCAGATGCTTGGTGATGTGCGTATAGTAGGGGCTACTTTATTCATAGGTGGTATTATACTCTTATTTGTCGATAAGTGGTTTGCCAAAACAGAGGAAACGGGCAGCAACGAAATTTCGTACCCCAGCGCATTTAAAATTGGCCTTTTCCAGGCATTAAGCATGATACCCGGCACATCGCGCTCAGCAGCTACCATTATTGGCGGACTTGTACAGAAACTAAACCGAAAAACTGCTGTTGAGTTTTCATTCTTCCTGGCCGTACCAACCATGTTTGCCGCCACGGGGTATAAGTTATTTAAGTTTTATAAGGCCGGCCAGGGTTTCCATCACGATGATATTACACTGCTGGTTATAGGCAATGTTATAGCCTTTCTTGTAGCATTGGTCGCCATACGCACTTTTATCACTTTCCTTACCAAACACGGTTTTAAACTATTTGGTTACTACCGTATTATAGCCGGGCTGCTCGTCCTGGTTCTTTATTACATGCATGTGGCCAATACCATGATGTAATTTCATGATTTCTTAATATAATGGCCGGTATCATACAGGATAGCGGTTGAACATGGCATCTGTGTTGGTTTCCTTACCAGAATCGGTTTAGGCTATTGTATGCGAAAAAAGCTAACTATGAAAAAAAGCCTTCAAAATATTTGCAAATGGCGGAAATGTTTCATACATTTGATTTAAATTAATCTCCCAGTATGAAAAAATACTTACCTTTTTTAGCAGCAAGTTTATTTGCTGTTACAACTATTACTGCACAGGAAGCCCCTACCGGCTCAGAATCATCATCTTCTTCTTACATGCAGTGTGTAAGGATGAGAGAAACGGAACCTTTGTGGAAAATTACACAGGAAAATCCTACTGTTACCCGGTTTACTACCCCCAAAGAAGCTGCTGACGGCGATGCACACAGGGGAGTTACCGCCTCGACAAGAGGTGATAAAAAAGATATAGCTCCGGATCCAGTGGTTCAAACTACTGAGGGTACTTTGGCAGGGCCTGCAACTATTGAAAATTTTGATGGCGTAGCGGGACAAGGCTATGTACCGCTCGATCCTAATGGTATGGTTGGCCCAAGCTACTATGTACAGACTATCAATTCAGTATATGCTATCTGGAATAAGAACGGAACTGCCAAGCTAGGACAAACTGACCTGAGTAAGCTTTTCGGTTCGTTTACATGCGATGATGGTGACCCGGTTACCATGTACGACAAATTTGCTGACCGTTGGATTATATCTGAATTCCAGGAAAACGACAAAGGTTGTACGGGTAGTGGTGTAATAGACACACTTATGTTTGCCGTATCGGAAACCAACGACCCTACCGGCAAATATTATTTGTATTATTTCTGTCCCGACCCTACCACGCAGGTTATGGATTATCCGAAATACACTATTTGGGCCGATGGTTACTATATGACTTGTAATTGCCAGAATACCGACTGGGTTATAGTATTCGACAGGACCAATATGCTGGCCGGAAGCAAAACTGCCGGGTTCATTAAAATACAGTACAACTATAGCCCTTTTGCTTCAGGCTGCGGTGGTGGTTTTTACTGTCCTATGATGATGTATGCAGATGGTTCATTGCCTCCTTATGGCGAACCTAACTACCTGCTCGACTACCAGGATCCTAACTGGGGAGGTAGCTGCGCAACAAAGAATGATATACGGATTTTTAAAGTATCGGTTAACTGGACTTCAAAGACAGGTTCAATAGCGCTTGCTCAAACACTTACAACGGCAGCCTTTAATTCTACATTCCCTAACGACCCTAACCGTAATGACCTTGACCAGCCCGGCAGTGCCAACTATGCCAGCTTAGATGTGTCAGATGGTTTCTTTTCCTATCGTATACCGTTTATAAGGTGGTCAAATTATAATGCCGCTGTTATGTGTAACGTGGTAAATACAGGTACCAACCCTACTTCAGGCAGCGCTATGGCAGGTATCAGGTGGTACGAATTGCGCCAGGATACTACAACAAAAAGCTGGAGCATTTACCAGCAAGGTACCTATGCGCCGGCCGATAATGTAAGCCGTTTCTGCCCTGCTATTGCTATGGACCAGAATGGCAGCATTGGTTTGCAATTTAGTGTCAGCGACCCCAAATCAATATATCCGGGCTTGCGTTTTACAGGAAGAACCTTATGCGATACCCTTGGTAAAATGGGCATTGGTGAAACAACCGTGGTGGCAGGTAATGCTGTAGCTAATACTTCACTCCGCTGGGGCGATTATTCTCACCTTTCTATCGACCCAAGCGATGGTGTTACTTTCTGGGGTACCAGCATGTACGCTAATAGCAAAATAGGTGGCAGTAATGTTACCAGTCATATTTATTCAACTAAAATAACCGCGTGCAGCCCAACAGGCATATCGGAAATTCCTGCTATTGCAGCCGAACTGAAAGCTTACCAGAACGGCAGCATGTTGGAGGTTATCGGTACAAAGCTTCCGCAATGCAATAATGTTTATGTTGAATTGTACGATATAAATGGTAAGAAAATTATGGGCACTAATGTAATGCCTTCATCAAATGAATTGCATACAAGCCTTAATGTTTCTACAGTAGCTTCAGGAATTTACTTTGTACGTATTTTGAACGATAGTTTCCAGCGCACAGTGAAAGTTGCGATTAACTAAATAAGCAGAATATTATTTATAAGAATCCCGGCCTTAGTGCCGGGATTTTTTTTTAGATTCCCCCGAGTACTCTGAAGAATCTATAGTGTCTCACGTTGAACTTGTTAGCCCCAAACCCCTAAAGGGGCTTTGAACTGCGACCTCACCCTTACCCTCTCCTGTAAGGAGAGGGATTAAAGCCCCTTTAGGGGTTTGGGGCAAAACAAAAAAAGAGAACAGACTGAGACACTACCAGGGGAATCCGGTTTTTTTACAGTAACTCGTTTATATAAGGGTCAGCAGCGGCTTTTATTTCTTCTATAAGTGCAGGGTCCATAAACTGGTATTCATCGGGTATATCAAGCACTATCATTTCCTTTTCCATAGTCTCTAATGGGAACCTTTCTATAAGCCTTTGTTTGTGTTCCTTCTCCATCAGGAAAATTATATCGGCCCACAATACAAGCTTTGCGCTAAGTTTTATGCGCGCGGTAGGTTCTGTTCCGGCTGATTTGGTTATTAAATCCTGCCTGCCCTTATAAATGGCCTCGGCTGTGGGGCTGCGCCATTGGTTGCGGCTGCATACAAATAGTATGTTCATTTAGGCGGGTTATTAAACTGTTGCATAGCATCGTCGGCATCTTTATCTTGCCCTAGTTGCTTTAACGACACAGAGTAAAAATAAAAAGTGCATATATCAGGTGTTTTTGCCTTGATAGCCTTTGCAAACCACTGCACCGATTGTTTATAGTCACTCAAATAATAGTAACACTTTCCAATTGCGTAAATTACATTGCGTTTTCCCTGGTACCTTTTATTATCATTATCCTCGTATGCTCTTCTATATAATTCTATGCAATACCTATACCATTGCAGGCAGGTAGTATCATTATTATGCCTCATATAATTGGCTGCACCAAATACCAGGTCAGGGTCAACTTTACCATATATTTTATTACTTACTTTTTTCTGGTATTTCTTTATGGCTTTCTTATATAAGTCCGCTTTACCGTTATCAACCGTATCACATACCTGTGCCTTGCCTATTGTGCAACACAGAATTAAAAAAAACAAGATGAAATATTTTAAACTGCCTTTCATTGGCCCGAATCAGTTGGAGTAGTAGAAGTATTATCTGCGGGAGCTTTATCACTTCCGTCGCTACCAAAGGTAATGCTTAGGGTAAGTATCATTTCTATGTTATCGCCTGCCAGGAAGGAACTGTAATAGGGGTAGGTGATAACAGCTTGTGAATGGCTTAAGGCCGAGGTTAGTGAATTACAATAGCGATAGGTAAGGGCTATGTTAGGGGTGAAGTTATAAGCAAGGCCAGCAAATATGCTTACAACTGTGCTGTTTAAATAACCATTGGGCAAGGTAAGGTCGGTTCCGTTTACATTATCAACATAATTCACCAGCCTATCTGCTGAGGCCCCGAGTTGAAAATCGAATTTATCCCTGTTCTTTTTAAAAAAGGTGAAATGAAAATTGTGCCGCCATAAAAAGCATACATTAATATAATTCAGCTCCAGCTTAAAATAGCCGTTGTTGTTGGAGTCTGGCGGTTGCATGGTACCGGCGCGCATGTAGTTTATCTCCATTTGTATTACATTATACTGGCTAAGTTTGGTATTAACAAACCCACCGCAGGTAAATCCCGATTTGTAAAAGTCATTGTCATCGTCACGGGTATCAGTACCGTCAACATCGGTTTTTGCAATCCCCGCAGTTAGCCCCACGCGAAATTTCTGCGCGCTTACAGGATGTATGACTGTTACGAATAATGTGAGGATAATAATACTTACTGCTTTCATTTAAGTTGATTCAGAAACAAAGCGAAGATATGTTTTTTAGTCTATTCCTGTTATTTACCATGCTTCATAAATAAGCTACTGGAGTACATTTTATGCGGAAATATAGTGACAACATTAGAACTGCATTAGAACAATATTAAAACAAGATTAGAATAGAGGCAGAAGGAGTTAAAACTTGTTAACGTACTTTTTTAAGGAAGATGGTGTGCCTAAGTTTGTTGAATAACAATAATTAACCAACTCATCTCATGAAAAGAAATATTAGCCTGGCTGCACTGATTGCATTGCTGATGAATATGCACAATGCATTTGCTATAAAGGATAGCACTTCGAAACAAAATTTTTACGGTGCATGGTCCTTTAGTTCAGGTATCCTGTTTTGCCCTGCTAATAGCGGGCAGTTATATGTTAGTTTTCCCTACATAACTAACACGAATGGTTCCACAAATGGTACTACACATACTTTTAGCGGCACTGTAAATAACCCTTACACAAAGCAGGATATAATCGTAAACATTTTAAGCATTGAGCTTGGAGGCTTCAGGCATTTTTATACTTGCAGGCTCGGCGCTTACACTAATTCAGAATCAGCAGTTAAATTGGAGGTGGGTACGGGGTATAATTTTTACTTCGACCCTCTGCACAATACAACCCTGCCTGCAAGGAAAAAACTGCTGGTAATAAAACCATTTGTAAATGGATGCTTTGCTCAACACGGTACAAGTTCCGATGATGACAATACGTTCGGAACTTTAAATAATACAGGTACCAATATTGCTGCCTTTGGCCACGTGGCAGGCGCTACCTATACGGTTAATGGGCGAACCGGAAGTCATACCGATAGTGCACAAGTGCTTGATATATATTACAGGCAGAATGACTGGATGCTGATACCCGGCATCAGCATAAGTAATAACCACTACGTTCATCAATTACATATCGAAATAATTTGCTGTTATTACCTGCCGCTTTTTGAACAGGCCGGTTTAAAATTTGACCAGGATCAGTATCATTCAACAGGTGATTTGGTCCCATTCGGAACTCCGAATTTAACGGCCACATTTAATGGTAAAAATACTATGGTTCCTTACCAGTTTTCGGGCTTTTATTTGGGTATTATACTAGGTATTAATTTCTCCGGTTCGCCCGTGCACTTTTCTACAAGTAAAAAATAAAGTAGTTACGAAAAAGAAATGGTTCACAATTCCCACTCTCCACAACAATAACCAACCTATTTTTCAAATTTTCCCCTGGCTTCTTTTAAAAGTTTAATGAACGCGGGAATATCACTTGTATTTATTTTTATGGGGCCTGTGGGAATTTTATAATTGTCCATTGATGTGGTCCAGTTGCTGCCGTCCCACGAAGCTTTATATTCAAACCCGTTGGCACACTTATACGATGTTACCGAAGGGCTTTTCGGAGATGAATATGTTTTTTCAAACATTTTTGTAGCCACTGAAATAAGGGTATCTGCATCATTCCCATCAATAGTAAGAGACACATGGGTATTTTGTCCTGGCCAGTTTATATATATAGAATCTGTTTTTGTTGAATTAGTCATGTTTTTTACAACCTCAACACTAATGGCCATACGTATTAATGACCCTTGCACCGCGCACTTGCCAATGTCTATAGGTTTTACTTCTGTATAAGAAGATTGTTGGGGAGTTTGAGTAGTAGTTTCACTACCCGATTGAGAAAATAGTGATGTGGGAATAAGTAACAGAAAGAAAAAAATGTTTTTCATAACCAGAGTTTTTTTTGCAAAACTAATAACTAATATAGAATGTAGGGATAGTGTAAGAGCAAATAAAAAACAGAGCTCGTGTGTTCGCTCACGCTTCCACACTCGCTCTGTTATAGTGACCCCGGTGAGGATCGAACTCACGACCCAAAGATTAAGAGTCTTTTGCTCTACCAGCTGAGCTACGAAGTCATTTTTTCAATTGGGCTGCAAAGATTGTAAAAAAATGCAATAGTGGAAGAAAAATTTTCACGGCGCTTATGTCTACCATACTATCGGAAATCAAATAAGGGCACAGTAAAATGTTATGAACAAATAAAGACTTAATTGCCTGTTAATGAGTAAGTTAAATGCTGATACGGTTTAGATTTGTAAAATCGATGAAATAAGTCTTGTGTTGAGCGGGAAAAATCTTAAATTTGACTTGTAAAATCTGTCATATGTCGAAACCACAGCTGAATAACCTGTGATTATTCGAATATGATTTCAAATTTAAACCTAATGAAAAGAGTACTCCCTCTATTATTCTTTTTATGTTTCTGTCTTGGCGGACTTTACAGTCAGCAGTTGCAGCACACTCAAAAAGTAAGTAATACCCCTCAGAATAAATTTTCTCCATACGATGGAGCAAAAAGATGGGAATCTAATAAAGAAATGCTTCCCGGCAACCTTCAGGCTTTTGTGGAAAATAAGGGCGAGTTTGTAAATAATGTAAACGACTGGAAAGTACTGTATGGTTGCGATTACCAGGGTACACGCATAATGTTTACCGATAAAGGTGTTATTTATTCCATGCCCGAATCGATAAAGCTGCCTACAGAAGCCGATAACGGTAAGGATGGCGAAGAACAGGAAAAAGTAAATACAAAAGTTATATTTCATAATGTGGCCATAGCATGGGAAAACGCCGATGCGGGCCTTACGGTTGAGGCTGTTGGAGAGAGGTCATATTATTTCGGCTTTGCCGACCCGGTTAACATTGGCAAGAGTATTGACCATGCAAAAGGATTTGAAAAACTGGTATACCATAACGTTTATCCGGGTATTGATATTGAATACACATTTCATAAAGACAAAGGAATAGAATACGCGGTTATAGTTAAAGCCGGTTATAGCGCTGCCGCTTTTAAAATGCTTTATTCGGGCCAGGATGGTTTATCGATAGATAGCAAGGGCGATATACACATGGCTACGGCATTGGGTGACATTATAGACCATGCCCCGATAAGCACACAGGGCGGGGCTGCGGTTGAATCGTCGTTTAAAAAGCTGAGCGATAATGAAATTGGATTTACAGTATCAAATGTAAATCCATCAGTTGATTTGATTATTGACCCTTGGACTGTATATCCAACTACAGGAGGTTTTACCCCTGTAGATGTTGATATGGATGTTAACAGTAATACTTACATATATGGCGGTACAGCAATATCATTTAGTGTAAGCACATACGAACAACAATATAGCCCTGCAGGAGCGCTGGTGTGGACATACGCATACAGTATGTATGGCCCCACTGAATATCTCGCTGATATGGCTGTTGACGCAGCAGGTAACAGTTATGTGGCTGCGCCTTACACATATAGCAATGCCAATTTTATGCAATATGCCCTTGTATCGGTTAATTCTGCGGGCATACAGAAATATTTTTTCAATACATATTCCCGCCCTGCCGACCCGCCATATGATGGTATTTTTGAAACCTGGAACCTCGCTTTCTCATGCGACCACAACACAGTTATAGAAGCGGGTGCTTACGAATATTCTACTTACCAGGTTGCGGTAATGAATCCTGCAACAGGTAATGTTTACAGTATAGACTCAGGCTCAATTAACACAAGTGGCGAAGTATATGCCGGTTGTGTGGCCCCCAATGGAAATTATTATGCTATTACTGGAAACCAGGTGGGGCAGGATAGCCTTTATTGCTTCAATATTACCGGGACAAAGGTTACCACCAAGTGGAGTTTGCTTACCAGTTATACTTATTATGATTACAGTGGTAAATCGCCTGTAGGTATTGGTACTAATGGCATTGCAGCGGGATGTGCATATTTATACACCATGAATGGCACTAACCTTGACCAGCGGAGCCTGACAACCGGTGCGATTATTAAGCATTTGAATATTCCTACCGGTGATAGTACATACCAGACCGGCGGGTATGGTACTTCAAGCAGTGGCATTGCGGTCGACCTTTCCTGTGGTTATGTTTACGTAGGCACTGTAGGCGCTGTTAATGTATATGACCAGAATCTTAACCCCGTTACAACGGTGGCTACACCGGGCGGTGCTACCGTATATGGCGTTACTTACCAGAACGGCCTTATATCGGCAACCGGTTACGATGCAAGCAATACTGGTTTTGTAATGCAATTCAATGCTCAGAAGTGTAAAACATCATTGACTATAACATCTACTAACACCACCTGCGGACAGAATAACGGTACAGCAACCTGTTCTACACCAACTTTCTGCGCTGCCCCTTACAGTTACCTGTGGACACCTTCGGGCCAAACAAACCAGACGGCTACCAACCTTGGCCCCGGCACATATACTGTTCACGTTACCACAGCCAGCGCCTGTGTTGATGTACAGGATACAGTTACAATATTGCCATCTAAACCTATGACGCTGACAGCTACTGTTACAAGTTCAGGTGCCTGCAGCAGTAATCTTTCCGCTACTGTTACAGGTGGTGTAGCTCCTTATATTTACCTATGGAGCACAGGTGCAACATCTACAGCCTTAACAGGGGTAGGGTCGGGCACATATACAATTTACGCTACCGACAGTGCGGGCGGATGTAAAGATTCGGCTACCGTTACTGTGGCAGGTTCAGGGGCAACTATAAAATCTACTACCGTAAATGAAAGCTGTTTCGGCGGAACCAATGCTTCGGGTACCTTAACAGTTACAGGTGGCACGGGGCCTTTTTCATATTCATGGTCAACCGGGGCAACTTCTTCAAGTGTAAATAACCTGGCTGCGGGTTCGTATTCATGTGTGGTTACCGATAAAGGAACAGGCTGTAAGGATACTGTGGGTATTGTAATTATTCAGCCCACGCAGTTACGCGATTCTATAACTAATATAGTACCTTCTTTGTGTTCCTCGGCAAACGGCAGTGCCACAGTTGGTGTTGCTGGTGGATCGGGCGGATATACATATAGCTGGGCGCCGAGCGGGGGCACCAACGCGACAGCAAATAATTTAGCAGGCGGCATATATACTGTAACCGTAACCGATAAAAACGGCTGTACCAATACTGCTACTGCTAATGTTCCTTCAACCGGCGGGTTCAGAGATTCAGTTGTAAACACTGTGAACGTATTATGCTTTGGCGGTAATAACGGAAGTATAACAGTGGGTGTAACTGGTGGAGTAGCTCCATATACTTACACATGGAATACCGGGAAAACCGGGGCCACAGTAAGTACACTTAGTGCAGGTACATATACAATTACTATTACCGATGGTACAGGATGTAAAATGTTACTTGTTGATTCTATTACCCAACCCAAGCAACTACTTGCCAGCACGGGCGCGGGCCCTACTATTTGCATAGGGCAAACTGCCGTGCTTACAGGAAATGCGACGGGTGGTACACCTGCATATACTTATTTGTGGGACGCTACAACAACCGGCTCAACCTATTCAGTCAACCCTGTAACTACAACTACATACACGGTTCAGGCTACTGATAATAACGGATGTACTGCCAAAAGTACAGTTACTGTAACCGTAAACCCTCCGTTAAGTGTGGTTGCAAGCCCTCCGCAGACTGTCTGTCCGGGTGGTTCAATAACACTTACTGCAAATGGTAAGGGCGGCGACGGCACATATACATATACATGGTACCCGCCTGCAACAGGTACAGTGGGGCAAACTATAAAGGTATCGCCTGCTGTAACTACTACATATACGGTAGTGATTAATGATGCATGCGGGACACCCGTTGCAAAGGATAGTGTAACCATAACGGTTAATCCGTTACCGACTGTCGCGTTTGTGCCCGATACCTTAAATGGTTGCTACCCTCAATGCATTAAGTTCACCGACCTTACCACTATTCTGGGTGGTACATTGCAAAGCTGGTCGTGGACATTTGGTGATGGCGGAACGGACACTATTCAGAACTCAACCCATTGCTATACCAAGCCGGGAGTATATTCTGTAGGCCTTACTGTAACTTCGAATAAAGGTTGTACATCAAAATTAAATGTGCCCAACCTTATTACTATTTACGACCACCCGCATGCCAATTTTGTGGGCTCACCGCAACCGGCCGATATAATGCAGCCTTTCATCCAGTTTACTGATAAGACTACAGATGCTTATGGTATTATAAGCTGGTTCTGGACATTCGGCGACGCAACCGATTCTACTTCGAGTATTGAAAACCCCGGACATACATATCGCGATACCGGAACATTCTGCCCTACACTGGTTGTAACCAATATTCACCAATGTACCGACTCAATTGAACATTGTATTATAATAGACCCTTTGTTCACCTTGTATATACCGAATGCATTTACACCCAACAACGATAACCGCGATGATATATTCCTACCCAAGGGAATATATGTATGCACATTTGAAATGTGGATATTCGATCGCTGGGGACAGGAGATTTTCCACACTACCGATATTAACCAGGGCTGGAACGGGCATGTAGGCAATAGTTCAGCAATGAGCCAGGAAGATACCTACGTTTATAAAATTAACGCTACCGACTGCGAGCACCATAATAATCACAGTTACGTGGGCAGGGTGACACTCCTCAAGTAAGAAAAAAATACAAAACTTAAAAAGGTGGCTATCAGCCACCTTTTTCGTTTTAGGTAATTTTATTTAGCTGCTCATGTTAAATGTCTACAATATATATATATATTTGGGCAATCTAAACAGATAAACCAGTGGTAATAGCTACATACATATCTCCCGAAATGCTCGACCAAAAAGCCATGGGCAGGGTTATGTATGCCATTTGGTGCTGGGTTTACAGGCAGGCAAATGGCCTGTATAATTTCTATACAGCCTTAAATAAACTTAATACCAAAGTTTATAATAACATCAGCGAATTCCTAAGTAACGTATTTGAATGTTACGGCGTTGAACACAAAAAACGCGCTCACGTAATAAAAAAGAAAAAACACAACCTTTTCAATTTTCACTACCTCCTCTGTATGATATACAGCGGTTGTGTGTAATTTATTTTCTATCGGCGCTTACCTCATAGTGCCTGACTGTATTTAACGGTCGCAGTTCCCGGGACTTTTTAGTCTTTGCAATTTCAGAAATTTAACGTTTTCGTTTTGTTGTTTAGCGCTTTTGCGTGGTACTTCCCTGGGTACACCGTAAAAGTAAAAACACCAGGTAGTTCTTAAACATATTTACAATACTCTCTGCTGCAACATTTAGTAGAGCATAGCGGATAAAGGCCCAATATGGTGCCTGTCCGCTCGGTCGGGTCGCTTTCGTCCTTTCATTCCCTGGTATAAGAAAGGATGAGAGAGGCCCTACCGACCCCCTGGATTATTCTTTCCTCAATTATACAATCCCCCTGTATACAGGCACTTGGTAAAACAAGTGCCTGTTTTTTTGCTTCTCTCCCTTTACTGCAAAGGGTTGTTTATCACTTTTTTATATCATTATCAAATCAGTTATAGTATTATAAAATCTAATTATGTACCTTTGAGTAAGCTTTAATTTAGAGGTAATGAAGAAGGTAATGGCAATAGCTATGGTATGCATGGCATACCAATTGCAAGCTCAAAACATAGAAATAGGCGGACGGGGCGATCTGGGTACCTTCTGGTTACTGAATTCGGCTACACCGATATCTTCCGGCGGCTCTGAGAGCAAAACGTTGTCCTTGTCGTATGGCGGTGGGCTGCACCTTGCATACGACTTTACCGACCATGCCGGTATTGAAGCCAATGTGCTATATGGCATGTTATCGCAGACCTATAGCGGTAACTACAATAACAATGGTATGTTACCCGATGGTACCATTTACCTTAACGGTGAATCATACACATCAAAGAACTCTCTTACCGCTATACAATTGCCACTGCTGCTGTGCCTCGAAACCGATGCGGGTTCGTTTGTAGAGATAGGTGCCGAATACCAAATAATTCAGAATACTATGTATACGGCTAGCTATAATAGCCCTTCAAGCTCTCGCTCGTTTAACTCTACTGAATACTTTGCCGGCAGTAATATTATGGGGGTATTGGGCTTTGGTGGCAAATACAGTATAGGCAATAATTTCTTTCTCCTTACCGATTTCCGCATTCAATATGGCTTTACCGATATAAAGGGCCTTGACGGGGAAGGACAGGCCTATGCATCGCCTTATTATAGTAGTTACAGCGCTACACATGCACTTTACGGTAGCGTTAACCTGGGACTGTTTTATATGATTCAGATTACCCAAACTCATAAGCAGGGCCACCAGAAATGCAAAAGCCCGCCAAGGGTACATAGCTGATAAATCCTATCTCGTCACCCCGAACTTGTTTCGGGGTCACAAATAATTATATAATTAGTGATTCCTGAACTATTCTAATTATGCGCAAAATTATTGCGCTTTGACTCAGGTATGAACATATTTCTCGTCCCAAAGAGATCCATTCGGACAAAGGCGCAAAGCCCCCAAAGGAAGAACCACGGAAAGGTTAACACTATCTCTACGCTTGCTGTGCGCTGAGGTTAATCATCACCCAATCGTTGTCGGCAGAGTTGATTTTGGCGTTGCAATAACCGCACTGCGTAACCGTAGTATCGGTATAAGGCGCGCCACAACTCGGGCAGGCAAAGCTCCACAGGTCAGTTTTCTTAACGGCCCCCACCTTTTTGGTAAGCGTAAGCACCAACGAGCGTTCAATAACGGTACTATCAATCTTTGCAAGGCCACCTTTATCTGTTTCCTGTAGCCTCATAGATGAATAGTAAATATTGAACGAAGCCAGCCACATATTGTTGGCCTGAATGCAGCTTATAAGTGATACCTGGTTAAGGTACAAACGGTTGAATACAAACTTGGCCTCGCCTTTTATCACTTGCTCAATCTGTTTAAACAGGTTGTCATCGGTAAAGCGGTGCACATGGTCGAGGTTATGTGTGGTATGCGACACAAAGTATTGCATAATAGCATTCGAAGCCTTGTCTTCCATCAGTTGTATGCTGAAGTTTTCTTCAGGGTTAGCATATAAAGGTTGCAGGTTGGCATCGCTCTTGTCCATACGGTATGAACCGCGCATATAGTCTTCTTCCTGTGTTATTTCGCACAGCACCCAGTCGTAGTCGCCAAGGTAGGTAACCGTTCCGCACGATTCGCACTTGCTCACCTGTCCTGCGTCATCTTTCAGCGGGTAACCGCATTTGGGACAGTTGTTACTGTGGTAAAGGTCCTTCTCAACAGCGCTGGTCTTTTTAATAAAGGTCCAGTATTCCACGGCTGTGTCGCCATTAAAGGTTTCATTGAATTCAGGGTGGGTGCCACAAATGAATTTATCGTCATCGCTGAAATAAACCGAAGCGGTAATAACGCTGTATGAGCCTTCCTGCTCGGCTGTTTCAATACGTATCTGCTTAAGATTAATGTTGCTAATCGTGTTCACCTGCTGAAGCTGGTTCATCATAATAAATTGGGCCGTGAAACGCTGGTACACACCGTCGCTTATCCAGCGGCGCACCTTCGAAAGGTCTTTGCGCATCCAGGCGTCCTGTATGCCCATGAAGGCTGTGCCTACCTTCTTAACAAACTCATCTTCGCTAAAGCCCTGGTTGGCTGCAATAAAATCGGGGCTGATTGGTTCGGGTGTGCCCTGAGGCCCGTCAGATTGCCCGCTTTCAAGGTCGGTGCCTCCGCCATTACGCCTCTTCATAATGCCGAATACTACAACCAGTATAACTATAATAAGTACAATAAACGATGATGTGGGAGAGAAGAACATGCCGCCGCCAAAGCCACCACCGCCGCCGCCAAAACCGCCACCACCGCCGAAGCCACCACCGCCGCCGCCGCTGCTGTGTCCGCCGGCACCACCGGCACGGGAATAGGCCTCAATAGCTATTAAAACAAAAAATATAGAAAGTAGCAGTATGTTTTTCAGTTTCATTTTCATAGGTAGACGGATTGTAGAGCCTAAAAGTAAAAGAATTTTTATTACTTTCGGAAAACCCCAATTGTAAACTGATGCGGAGGCCCTGTTTATTTATATTATTTCTCCTGTTCTTAGCGCCCCGCCTGCTTTATGCGCAGACTGTCTATACTGTTACCCCAACCAAAGAGCCTGTCCGTGTTGGGAATAAGTTCGTTTTTCTGCGCGATTCCACCGATAACATGCAGCTAAATGAGGCTTTTAGCAGTAACAGGTATAAAGAAAACAATGAAGATGTGCCCAACTTCGATGTTACAGCAGATGCCGTTTGGGGAAAGGCCAAGTTTACCTGCAACGAGGCGCAGGACTGGTATCTCGACATCTATCCTTCGATATTCGACGAGATAACCTTTTACCAGCGGAAGGGTAATGGCCCGTGGAAGGAACTGAAAACGGGTAATGGACTGCCCCTTGAAAACAATAAAATACCTATAGGCCACTTCTTACTTAATCTCGACCTTACCCCCGGAGATACTACTGTAGTTATGTTAAGGATACATGATGCGCATCCGCTGCAGTTCGATATTAAAACAGGCACCATTGAATCGTTCCTTCTGCCTTTTCACAACACCGACCTATATAATGGTATTTGCTTCGGGGTTATGATTATGATGCTGTTGTATAACCTTTACTTATTCTTTGTGCAGAAAGAAAGGATATACATATACTATGTAATGTACTTGTTATGCAGCATGGCTTTCTTATTCACCTTTGTCGGTTATTTTTTTCACCTGCCTTATATATTCAGATTCATTATCCTGAAGGACCAGGTTTTCTTTCCGGCCAGTTTCGGGATATTTCTGTTGCTCTTTACCCAGAAGCTCTTCAAGGGCTTCCTTACCAGGCCGGTATTTATTGCGCATTACATAATGATGGGGCTGGTAATTACAGACACAATACTATGCATTATACCCGGCTATAGTTATTTTGCCTTTAGCATGATTCGGATTTTGGGTTTGCTGCTGGGCGCCATCTGCATGACATCGGGTATTGTTGCCTTACGCAAGGGCAGCACCAGCGCGCGGTATTATATACTGGGTTTTGGCGCATACCTGAGCGGACTTGCCTTTCTCATCATATCGGGCCACCTGATACCTGCTAACTCAGTAGCATTAATGGCACTTATTACAGGGTCCATGCTCGAAAGTGTGTTCCTCTCATTTGCCCAGGCCGATAAGCTCAAGTTTATGCAACTGGAGAAAGAAAAGGCGCAGCATGAAACCTTGATACAGGCTAAAGAGAATGAGCGTTTAGTTACCGAACAGAATGTGGTACTGGAACAAAAGGTACAGCAGCGCACTGCAGAACTTGCTGAAAAGAACAAAGAGGTTCTTGATTCTATTCACTATGCCAAGCGCATACAAAATACGTTACTTACGCACCAGGGCTTTTTAAAACAGAACCTGCCGGAACACTTTATTCTGTTTAAGCCTAAAGATATTGTCAGCGGAGATTTCTACTGGGCAGCGAAGAAAGGCAACAGGCTTTACCTTGCTGTATGCGATTCTACCGGGCATGGAGTGCCTGGTGCATTTATGAGTTTACTCAATATTACTTTTTTGAATGAAGCCATTAACGAGAAGAACATTGTTGCCCCTAATGAAGTGCTGAATCATGTGCGTACACGCCTTATCGAAAACATTTCCCGTGATGGCGGACGCGATGGCATGGATGGTATTTTGGCGTGCCTGGAACAAAACGGTGATAAAATAAAATTATCATACGCAGCCGCTTATAATGAACCTATACTTGTACGAAACAATAGTTTTATAGAGTTAGGCGCCGATAAAATGCCTGTAGGGCAGGCTGAGCAACTTGATTCGTTCACCCGGCATGAAATAGAATTGCAAAAAGGAGATGTTTTGTATTTAGCTACCGATGGCTATGCCGACCAGTTCGGCGGGCCCAATGGAAAGAAATTCAAGTACAAGCAACTGCTTGAAAAGCTACTGGCCCTTAGCCAGCAACCACTAGATGAACAGGCTAAAAAAATGGATAAGACATTTGAGGAGTGGAGAGGCAACCTTGAGCAGATTGATGATGTGTTGGTAATCGGGCTGAAGATATAATGGCAAAAAAAGGCGGCAACTATGCCGCCTTCTATATTCAATTTATTTTAGTTTTTTATTTAATCAGGCTTACCCTGCCCACATAACTATGCTTGTTATGCTTCTCGCAGTCGGTAGCATTAATCATATACACATAAGTATCTTCCTGGCACATATTTGAACTGCTGCCCACATGGCCGTTCCATCCCTGGTTTATATCAGTAGTATGGAAAAGTTCCATACCCCAACGGTCAAATATCCACATTTCAAATGTGCATACATATATTCCTTTAGGCAGGAATATATCATCGCGGTTATCGCCATTCGGTGTAAATGCGTTAGGTATATACAAGGTGAACAGAGGGTCTATCACTATACAATGCTCAACTGAATCTGTACATTGGTGAATATTTGTCACTATCAACGTAGGGCAGAATGTGCCCGTATCCTGGTAAGTATGCCCCGGGTTCTCTATACTCGAAGTAGAATCGGTTGCATCGCCAAAGGTCCAGAACCAACTGATAATGCCGTACGCATCGGTACTCTTGTCCGTGAACTGGATGAAAGGCTGCATAATATTAGCCGGTTGTGGTGAACCCACGAAGTTTGCACTCGGATGAGAATAAATGTTTATAAGGTTGGGAACATTTAATGTAGACTTACAACCATTGTTAGAAGTTACGGTAAGTCCTATAGAATACACACCGGGCTTAGTAAAACAATGGTTTGGGTTCTGGTTGGTGTCGGTGCCACCATCGCCAAATGTCCATGTCCAGCTTATCAATTTGCCTGCTGTAATAGTTGTAAGGTCAGTGAATTTAATGCACTGCGGTGAACAGCCATTTAACGTATCGGCCACAAATGCTACTGTAGGAGAGGGATTAACTGTTACCGTAGCATTAGCCGGTAGTGAACTACAGCCGTGGGCATCGGTTGCAACAACTGTATATGTAGTAGTTCCTGCAGGGCTTACAGTATAATTCTGGTTAGGGAAAACACCGTTCCACATATAGGTATATGGCCCTGTTCCTCCGCTGCCCGTCCCGGTTAATGTTGTACTTAGGCCACCGCAAATAGAATCTCCCTTGGTTGTAACCACCACAGGAGTAGGCTGAGTTAATGTTGCATTAATTTTGCTTACGCAACCGTTACTATCGGTAATAGTCAAGGTATAGGCGCCGGCTGCAAGGCCGGTATCATTCTGGTTGGTTGTGCCATTGCTCCACGAATAGGTGAGAGGATTGGCGCCACCTTTAGTTCCGATTACAATACTGCCGTTTTTATCGCCATTACATTTCGGGTTTGTAGCATTAATAACCGAATCGCGCAACTGCGAAGGTTGGGTTATAATAAAAGTTACAGTTATAATGCAACCGCTCGCATCTTTTACGGCACAGGAATAAGTACCTGCCGCCAGTCCATTAATAGTTGAAGAGGTTTGTCCGCCGCTCCATGAATAAGTATAGGGTGGTGAGCCGCCTGTGACCGTAACTGTGGCGTTACCGCTGTTGCCACCATAACAAATTACATTGGTTTGAGAAGGGGTGATGGTTGGTGCACCGGGGGCCGTTATCGTTATTGTATCTTGCCCAGTGCAGCCATTGCTATCGGTTATATTAATGGTGTATATACCCGGCGCAAGGGCTGTTATGTTAGATGTAGTTGCACCATTATTCCAAAGATATTTATAAGGATTTGTGCCGCCGCTTACATTAGCGGAAGCCGTACCGGTACTACTTCCACAGCTTGACGGAGTACCACTTGTAGTTATAAGTATTGGCGTAGGAGCTGTTATGGTTATTGTTTGCGTACCTGTACATCCGCCTGAATCTGTAACGGTAATTGTATATGTACCCGGGCTAAGGCCGGTAAGAGTTGATGTTGTTTGTCCGCCGCTCCACAAATATGTAAACGGGGCTATACCCGATGTGACAGTTACATTGGCGCTACCATTACTTCCACCGCTGCATGATACATTAGTTTGGGTAGTAGAAAGATTGACGCCGCCGCCACCTGCGGTTTTAGTAATAAGAACAGTATCGGTATAAGTATTGTGGCTATAGGTACATGCTATTCCCATTGTAATGGTTACAGTATACGTACCCGGGCAAAGGGCTGTGATAGATGAGGTGGTTGCGCCATTGCTCCATGAATACGTTAAGTTTGCCGGTGCAACAGGGGTGCCACACAAGGTAAGGGCAGCTGAAGCTGTGCCATTACATCCACTGCATCCCGATGCGTCAGTTCTTGTTTTGGTAATTACGTGCGGAGGTGGAGTTATAGTTACTGCAGAAACAAACCCATTGCCTCCGGCATACATAAGGCTGCCTGGTGTGTTTAATCTCACGTCATAAATAGTGCCGGTCATCGCGTAGGTATTAGTTAAAGCCAACGCCGAATTATATTCCTGAACTGATGTATTATTTCCAAGGTAAATATCATCACAGAAATCCACATCAATCCCGTTCCAGGTATACGGAGTAGCAGAAATCTGTTTGACAGCAGCTATGGCGCCGGTTGCTTTATTGCACTGCTTAAGTGTATCGCCCTGGTATATATATGTCCAGTTTGGGCTTACTGCCGTGCCTCTGTACCCATTTGTTATGTTGCCGGCAAAACTATAGGATGAGAATTCATCAACTGCGAAATGAATGGGTACATTATATGTAGGAGGAGCCAAAGCCGGAAGAGGGCATTTGAATAAATAATTATCAAATATGGTGGGATTTGTTAATGACTGTGAGCATGTGGTGTAAAGGAAGCCTCCCATGGGATCTACTGCAGCACTACCGAAGTCGTGATAGCCGCCTGCCGTAACCGTAGGCGCACATATATTAGCAACCGTTACCGAAGCCATGTTTGTATCTACCTGGAGGGCCTGGTCGGGACAGCAAGTACCGTTACCGGTACCATACACGTTATAGGTGCAAGGGTCCCATTCCAGAGTCCATATTTCATCCATGCTTGAATTGCCCGGGTCAGTTCCCAGTAATACTCCTGCAGTGCTTATCTTTTCTATTTGCGATCCTGATCCCGATGCATTCCATCCATCTGACAGATACGTATTTTCGCTGTGTTTATCAACGCACATACCACCAATATAAGCACCTGATGAAGAAAGAGTAGTAGCGGTATACATCCATTGCTTTGTGCCGGCTGGGTTAAACTTCACTAATTCGTATCCTACACCGCCGTATGCATAAACGTTACCGGCGTAATCATAATCTATCCACCAGGCTATGTTAGTAGTAGTAAATGCAGGGCTTGATGTCCAGGGGTCAATAACAAGTGTTTTTGTATTATCGTAAGCGCCGATAAAAAAAGTCTCCTCATCATTATTCACGTTGTACGATACTGCAATATTATTTCCCTTCTCTCCCTGGTAATTAGCTATTGGTGCATGGTCAGTAACCTCGCCCAATTCGCCTGCCCATATTACATCGCCGTTTTTATTTACATGGGCGTCAGCAATACCTGTATACTTAAGCTTCACTTGCGATAAATCGGCTCCGGGGTGAACTATAATATTATATTTTATCCCATATTTCTTTTCATTCGCTCCATCTTCAGGGAAAGTGTATTCCACGTCAATACCCGGGTAAAGATTATGATATATAATTCTCTTAAAAACATTGGCCTTTATGGTTTTATTCTTACCTGCATCGAAGGTGTGATAGTAACTTTGCTGGTCAACTGCTTCTACCGATACATTAGGGCTGCAGTTTACCCATTCAATTGAGGCCTTATGAAGGGTTCGTTTTGGCGCGCCGCTCTGGTCAGGATCCTTGCCTTTTTCAATGGGTGCGGTTTCCATATATCGGAATATCACACTATGGTTTGTAAAAAATGCATTTGTAAAGCCCATTTGCACCCCATATAAAACGGTTTCATTTTTTACAGCCTTATCGCACTCTCCCATGTTCTGAACATACACCTTGTAGTCATAGGGGTTTTGGGTCCAGCCGGCAGTATTGTTCCCGTTTTTATCTGAAACGGTTTTGGTATTGCTTCCGGAAATTTTGTCCATAGGCGCAACAGCTTGCTGCGCATTAGACATATAAGATGCAATAACTAAGAATAATGATAGTAGTAATCTTTTCATGTACAGATTAGTTTTAGAAAACCGTAAAGTTTAGCTGCCAGGGAAACAACCAAGGGTCTTTACGATTAGTATCAGTTATCAAATATAGTAAATTAATAGTTAGAAAGGTAGCCTTTTTATGAAAAGTTATATTCTGAAGGCAGTGGCTTTAATTCTATTGATTTACAGGGTGTAATCAAGTAAAAAGTCAGGTAATAATATGGCTGATGGGTAAAGCTAAGGCATCTAAATGGAGCATGCAATTTATAAGGCTTACTTTTTGGTATAAGTGCAAATCTGTGAAACGGATTTCTTTTTCGCGTATTAATTTCTCTTCCAATAGTTTTTCCCTCATGGTTCCTTTCAGTAAGGGAATAGATGGAGTATGCCAGTCAGACCCGTTAAAAAAGGCAAGGTTGGTGTACGAAGTATCAGTAATTAATCCGTTTTTAACAATAACTATCTCGTCGCAACTTCCTTTTTGTTCCAGTAACTTGTTCAGGCTGCTCCTGTCGGCATATTTGTAGTAGTAATCTATAGTGCCATCATGAACAAGTTTCAGGCTTTTTATTTCCCTTCTTTTATATACTTCAAAGTTTACTTTCTCAATTGAGGTACTATATAGAATAGAACATTTATATGTGCTTTCCCCTAAATCTGCAGGAATACTTACTTCGGTAGCAATATCAATTACATCGGTACAACCGAATAACTCTTTCCTTGCCCTGTTAAGGCGCTGGTTATGATAAAATATGTTTTGAAACTTTCGGTTGCTCAACCGCAGTGTTTCTAATAATTGGGACATATACCTTATCTATAAGTTCTTTGTATTCCGATTCTGCATCACTATATACGGTTATTCCACCACCGCTTTTGAAAAATAATTTGCCGTTTATATTTTCAATGAAACGTATCATTACTGCGCTTTCAACATTTTCTCCGTCGCTGTAACCAAATACTCCTGTAAAATAACCACGTTCATATTGTTCCGCTTCTTTTATTATTCGACTGTACCCCGTTCGCTATAACAATTGCCATATATTCCCCATCGGCCAGTGTGCCGAAATCTGTTTTTGTTGTACCGCTTATATCTGCTGAATGCACCACCTGAGCTGATTCCAAAGTTTCCTGAAAGCGAAGGAAGCAATGATTATGCCATGTATGGGGTAGGAGTAGCTGCCGTAGTGC
>Ga0206835_1127_pt1 | contig 25840 bp, 32 predicted proteins | sample Alteio_BWOrgCont_31_FD_152853 | JGI IMG/M metagenome (GOLD analysis project Ga0206835, IMG submission 152853) | Enriched cells from forest soil in Barre Woods Harvard Forest LTER site, Petersham, Massachusetts, United States -... | ecosystem: Environmental > Terrestrial > Soil > Temperate forest >...
GGCAAATGCATGGCATATCGAGCAGGGCAGATCGCTTTGCTCGTGGTGACAGCTATCGTTGGGCAGGTTTCGCCGCCCTCATGCTGGCGATTGTTCTCATTGTCTTCAGCTGGCTGGGATGGGCGAAAGGACTGTGCCGCTGATGGCTGCCACTGCTGCTCATTGACGACTCCAATTCCGATAAACAGTGCTCATTCGCTGGATTCTGGTTCTTTCGTATTCATACCTGCTGCCGATTAAGCCTGACGATCAACTTTGCCGGCGGAGAAACCATGGAACCTTGCCGACTATCGCATAGTTTTCAATTTCATGCGATTTCCGCGCCTTTTCAACTAGGGACATCCGTTTTAGGGTGCATATCGATCGGGGGGGCGCAAACCAAGCTAATCAATGAGCCTGACCTCAATAACGGCCAGCTGGCGTAAAGCTACTCCGAGCGCAGTGCGGCGATCGGCTCGACAGCCGCAGCGCGATGCGCCGGTATGAGGCAGGCTGTAATTGCCGAGGCGGCCAGCAGGATGGTAACGCCGAGAAATGTAAAGATATCCCACGGCCGCGTGTGGAAGAGCAGTTTGCTCATCAGTACTCCAGTTCCCAGAGCGCAGAGCAATCCCGCTGCAATGCCGACGCCGATCAATCGGCCACCTTGTCCGAGGATCAAGCGATAGACCGAGTCACGTGAAGCGCCGAGCGCGATCCGCACGCCAATCTCACGCGTCCGCTGGCTTACGGAGTAGGCGATTACTCCATAGAGACCAGCCACACTGAGAAGAAGCGCAATCGCGGCGAAACCGCCCGATAACCATGCTGACGAGCGATGAAGATAGGTCGATTGAAGATTCTGGATCCGATCTTCCATCGTTTCAGCGTTCATGGTGAGAAGGTCGGGATCGATTTGATGAATCGTCTTCTCAAGGGTAGTGAGAAGGGTTTGCGGAGCCTGCTCGGTGCGGGCCACAACGGAAAAATTTGAGTCGGCTCCCTGCTCGAACGGCGTGTAGATCGTAGCCTGGACGTCCGAGTCCAAAGGTCCCTCCTTCAGATCGTTGACCACTCCGACAATCTCGATCGGAGGCAGAGAGGCATCGAATCTGAAGTGTTTGCCAATGGCATTCTGTCCGGCAAAGTATTTCCGCGCGAAGGCGTGGTTGATAATCGCCACAAGTGGCCCGGAAACGCCGTCTGACTGACTGAACCAGCGGCCCTGGAGCAATCGCGCTCCTATCGTAGCGAAGTATGCGGCACTCACTTGTCGGCCGTTTGCTTCGTTGTTCTGCTGCTTGTTCTGGTTGTCCCCGAGGATTTCGAAAGTCGTGCTCCCGCCGGCGACATTCGAGATCGGCAATCCATGCGCCAAGGCAACAGACTGCACCCCGGGCAGGCGGCTTATGTCTGCGATGATGCGACTGGCAAGCGCAATTCTCTGTTCGCTTCTTGAATATTTCGAAGGAGGAGGCAAAAGCCCCAGTGTAGCCAAATGATCGGGCTGCAGCCCGGTCTCAGTGTGCATCAGTTGATACAGGCTCTTCGAGAGCAGTCCGGCTCCAACCAGAAGTATGGTTGCCATGCACAATTCGACAATGACAAGATTGGCTCCCAATCGCCGCCAGACTGTTCCGGCAGCGTTGCGACCACCCTCCGTGAGGCCGGGGCGTAAGTTCGCTGAAGGCAAGCGCAGAACTCCAATCAGCGTGAACAATGCCAAACAAACGAGGCCAATCAGCGCAGCAAAGAGCACGACATGCCAGCTAAGTCCCATTGTGTTCAGATACGGCATGGCCGAGAGGAAGTTGTGCGGGATGAGTTTCCTTAGGAGGTGAATGATGGCAAATGCAGAACAGATTCCGGCTGTGCTGGCAATCATCGTCAGGACACCGGCCTCGATGGTGAACTGGCGAACGAGACGTGCGGGCGATGCGCCGAGCGCGCTGCGAACAGCAATCTCCTGCTGTCGAGCCTGAAAGCGCAGGAGCAACAAGCCGGACACGTTGATGGATGCGATGAGAAGCAGAAGCAGGGCGGCGCTCAAGAGAAGCCAGAGTGTAGGACGTATACCGGCAACCACCATTTCGACTAGTGGCACCACCGTGCCGCCGCGGCCACCATCGGCATCCGGATACTGGGCGGCGAGTTGCTGCGCAATCTTGCCGATCTCTGCTCGGGCGGTCTCAAGCTGCTCTCCGTCTTTGAGCCGGGCAAGCGCCATGATGCCGTGTTCACCGCGCAGGTCTGGATTGAGGGATTCATGGATGGGCATCCAGAATACGGCGGAATCAAGCGGGCCAAAGTAGAAGTCGCGCGGAAGGACACCAACGATCGTCGTCGTTGTTCCATCGAGCGACACCGTCTTTCCGAGGATGTCCAGGCGGCCGCCGAAGCGTTTCTGCCAGACGGAGAAACTCAGAATTACAGTTCGCGGTGCATTCAGCGTATCTTCGCCCGCGTAGAAATCGCGTCCAAGCGAGGGAGCGATGCCGAGCATTCGGAAGAAGCTCGCACCCACCACGGCGCCGTCGGCACGCTGCACTCCGTTCGCGGTCTTTAACGCGACCTGAATGTTGTCGTATGCCTCCAAGGAGCTGAAGACGTGGTTCATTCTCTTCCAGTCGAGGTAGTCGAGGTAAGAAAGATGGAAGCGCGGCCCCAGTGGATTGCTCTCAAAGAGCCCGACCAGTTGCCAAGGAGCCTGATATGGAAGCGGTTTGACGAGCGTGGCATCGACAAAGGCGAAGATGGACACACTGGCACAGATGCCCAAGGCCAGGACCACGATTGCTGTCACACCGAAGCCAGGGTTCTTCATGAGCTGACGACATCCATAAGCGAGATCCGAGCCGAGGCTCTCCAGCAAAAGAGCTGCATCCACTCCAGCTACCCGTTCCCTGGCTGCTGCGCGACTGCCGAAGCGCACGAGGGCATCGCGGCGTGCCTGATCAGGAGTCATGCCTCTGGCGATGTTATCGTGAATGCACATTTCGATGTGGGCGGTGAGTTCCATTTCGATTTCGCGATTCAGACGTGTGCGCGAAAGCAGATTCCACACTTTTCGAAGCATCGACATGCCGTCTCCTCCGCTACGCGCGGACGATCAGGTCCGCGCGAATACAACCAGTACAACCATTGAGATTTGCTTCACGCAAAGCGCAGAACAGCGGCCACGCCTTTCGCCACTTGTTCCCAGTTCTTCTCGCGATTTGCCAACTGCTCCTTGCCGACACGAGTCAGCGAGTACCACTTCGCCTTTCGGCCATAGCCGGTGAGCGCCCAGTTCGACCTTATCCATCCACTCTGCTCCATGCGATGGAGCGCCGGGTATAGAGATCCTTCTTCTACGATGATGGTTTCGTCTGAGACGCGCCGAATATGCATGACAATGCCGTACCCGTGCATCGAGCCAAGCTGAGAGAGCGTCTTGAGGATCAGAAGATCCAGTGCGCCCTGCAGATCGTTTTTTGCCATAACCGCTTAACCCTAGATGTCAAGGGTAGCGACAGCGTAATCTTTCTGTTCCCTAGATGTCAAGGGATAAAAATTCCAGACAATAACTCGATCAGGTGCGCATCACAGCGCGTTCATTTGACGCGAAATCGCAGCTGCGCTCGCCCTATCCGGACTTGTACTGAAAAGTCTTGGTGTTGTATCTGAAGCGCCTCGCGACGCAACGTTGCGCGCTTGCTTGCTCTTTGGCGGGAGCCTCAATACCGTCGGCGAGTGGTTTCAAAATCCAATTCACTTGGACTTAAAAACCGGCATCTCGGACACGTGAATGCGGCCCAATTGACCCGTTGCCGATTCTCAATGACTGCATATCGCCAATGCCTTCGAGTGATTTTGCAATAGTGTCCTCGCTGCTCTTCACGCCGCCATGGCAGAGTCGTGCCAAGGTCAGAGGACCGCGTTCACCTGCAAGGATCGCATCCAGGATCTTGAGGCCACTTATTCCAGTGATGTCGTTCAAGACGCGATGAATCTGGAGATTCATCTGATCGAGGGCTTTTTGCATATGCAAGACATGCTCACCTGCCACCTGGATGAGGCTGCTGCGATGTCTCCAGAGGACTCAGAGCAAACTCCCAATCGAGATCGTCGTCGAGAACCGACAAACGTCATCACATGCCTGTACGCAACCCCAGACCCACGCTTATCGGTCGGGCTTCCAACCGGGCACCAATGTCGGCGCGGCCTGTAGCTGTCATCCGGCCAGCTCCAACCATCATCGCTCGACTCGCGTTCCTTTAGATCCTGTCTGGCCAGGGCCAGTTGCGCGCTTATTAGTACTGATCTCCCAAGCATGCCTTAACCGGCACTTGTCCGAGATGATGGATAGGATCGCTAAGGGGCCGGAACACGTGAAAAAATCAGTTAGGGCCGCAGATGAACTCCCATGAACGTGGATGAGCTACAGTGTTTTCCATCGGCGTTCATCCGAATTCATTGGGAGCACCCACTGGATTCGCGCTGGGAGGACTATGAGATGCGGAAAGGGTTTACGAGAAAACCACAAGGGGACGAGCCCGCGACGCGAGGCATGAACTACATAACCCGGAGCGGGCTGCAGCGCCTCAAAGATGAGCACCGGTTTCTGCTCACCAGGGAACGCCCGGCCGTGGCGGAGGTGGTGGCGTGGGCTGCCAGCAACGGTGATCGAAGTGAAAACGCCGACTATCAGTACGGCAAGCGGCGGCTGCGGCAGATCGATGGGCGGATTCGCTTTCTCACGAAGCGAATCGAAGCCGCGGAAGTGGTCGACCCGGAAGCTCCGAGAGCGGGGCAGCCGGAGACGAGGGCATTCTTCGGGGCGACCGTGCGCTATGCCAATGCCGCGGGAGCGGAGCGAGTGGTGAGCATCGTAGGCACCGACGAGGTCGATCTCAACCGCAACCACATCAGTTGGGTGTCACCTCTGGGGCGCGCATTGATGAAGTCGGCAGCGGGTGACAGCGTCGTTCTCCAAGCGCCGGGCCGGACAGAATACCTGACGGTGCTGGAAGTGTGTTACGAGCGTATTTCTGTGGAACCGTTCCGTGAACCACCTGGATCCGAGTCCTCGGCAGGGACTCCCTCGCCGACGCTCACCTGACGAAGAAGAGGGATGCTTGCAGGCCTCGCGGCTGGGATGCCTCCTTGGTTGCAAATGACCGGATGGTTCCTCTTTGCAAGCTATTTGGTTGGTGGTTCGATTTATCTCGTCTTGCATCCAAATCGCAATGTCAGACAGACGTGGGGCGAGATTGGCTTGTTGCCACCACGTCTAAGGCGCTGGCTTCTCGATGAACCAGATCCTGAGAGCAGGCGTTAGGCCGGGCATGCTGCTTGCGAATGAGCCAGAGCCACCCGGATGCGGACTACGCACTCAAGTTCAGGTAGGCTTGCCAAGGTCCGAGCCAAGGGAACTCTCAAGCGGGGAAGCCTAGTTCGCGGCCGTTGTGTCCCGACGCGCCTGCGGGCGTTTTAAGCGCGATTGCACGGCGGTGGCATAGCTTGCCACCGTTTTCATTTCTCGCTACGACTGGTTGCTATCGCGGTTATTCGGCCAAGGTGACGGTCGAGCTTCAATTGCAGAACATTGACCAGATCGAGGTCTTCCACCGAGTTGGCCGTGAGCAGCCTCGATCCCCGACAGCCAACCAACGCGGCCGCTGCTTCGGATGTGGCGTGCGTCATAAGTGTGATCAGGTTCTGCGCTGAATACTCTCATCGGGATCTATGTATTCGCCACGATCAAATGCATCATTCTCACGCTTGCTTTCGCGGGTCCGCAGCAATTCCGCATGCTTTGGAGCAAACACGTACTCTTCCAGGAACTTTATCCGATGGGGTGGCCAGCGACGAGTGATCAAAAGGCTCCGGTGTTCTTTGCAGAACTTCTGCAGCGCAGCAAACTCTATCGAATAGACTGGCTTGCCCGTGCGCGTTTGCTCACGCTTTGCCTGGAGAAGCCCCTGCTCGATCCAACTCATGACTTTGCTGTATCGCACGCCAAAATGTGAGCAGATCTCACGCAAGCTGAGTTGGTCCTTGCCGTAGTGCGTGTAGCCCCGTCGGTGGATCAAGTTGTAGAGGGTCTTGGATTCACAGTGGAAGCGTTGGGACGCGGCCCGTACTCCGTGCTCCGACACATATTCAATGATCGATTCAACGGTCGTAGGGTCGAATGTACGTCTAGACCCGGACCCAGGCCGCTCGACGCCATGCTTTTTCAAGAACCGCCAGCAAGCAGCTTTGTCATAACCTGTCAGAGCGGCCAGTTCTTCGCAGAGCCGGACCGGATGTTGCTTTTTCTGCGCGATGCTTACCGCCTCCGCCGGCCACAGGTATTTTCTCGGTTTCTTAGGAGGCACTTCATCGATTGCGCTCATATCGCACCTCAATCTTCCCTATACACACAACCCGGAGAAAAAGAAGATAGGGATAGAAAGATTTCTTTAGTTTCCCGAGAACCGAGCGAGGTGAATTCCTTTTAGTACCCACGCTCTGGTCTTAAGCACACCGGTGCTTCAACTCCCGTTGAGAAGTTTTTTAGAGCTCTTTGCGTTCTAGGGGAACAGTGATTAAGCTCACCAAGAGGTGAGAGCATAGAATTCTCTTGCCAGTCCTGCGTGGTTTTTGTCAGGCTGACTTTTTTTCTGCTTCTATTACTAAAGCGGGTTCAGAATGAGAATTGGCGACACCCTCATTCACAATTTCTCTGGCTGAGTCTTATGAGAAGGCGGGAACTACACCTAACCGACGAGAACCACAATGCCGTGTCGCCCGCCATCGCGGCAGCGGTAGAAGCTGCGTATCGCTGGGCGATGGCCATGTTTCCCGACGTTGATTCCGCACTATTGGCAAACGCTGCGGAACGCCTGGCAATCAAGATGGAAAACAATAAGGAGCATCTGGGTTCCCCGCGGCGATACGCTTATGCAGCGATGCATGGTAAGGTGCGGGATTGGCTCAGAAAGAAGGCCGCAAATGAGATACCGATAGGGTTAGATTATGAGTTGGACGAACACGCTCGAATGACCAATTCATTTCAGGATGCTGTGGAACGATCCATTCTTTTCCAGCAATTACAAACGAAGTTGAGTGCGCGTGACCGTCATATTCTCATCCTGCTCACGGAACTGAACGCCACTCCCAAAGATGTCGCAACCGCTTTAGGCATTAACTATAAGGCAGCAACAAAGGCAATTGAACGTGTTCGCGAGCGGATTGCTATATGCCTTGATATTGCCTCCGAATCCCCAAAAGCCACATCTCCAGGATTGTCGACTACGAAGGGTCTTACAAAGAAATGGATTTGATCAGAGAGTATTTTCTAGAAGCGTTTCCGAATCCGAACCGGGAAGGTTGTCCGGATGAAGAGACGCTAATGGCCCTCGCAGAAGGTCGCCTTCCAATTGACAATCCTGTGTGTCTTCATGTGGCTTCCTGCTCTGAGTGTTTTGCGGAGTTTACTGGTTGCGTTCTCGAGTTGGAGGCAAAGAAGAATGCAGATGTTACGAAGGAAGCCGTCAAAGCTGAATATGGATCGATGAATTGGATGGGCGTAGCGTCGGCTTTAGCGAATGAAGGGGGATCTGTAAGCGCGCTACAACGTCTTCGTCAGCGGATAGCCGCATATCGTCATCGGGGACAAAATCAGGGGACCTAAGAACTCCAACCGCTTGCGCGTCCATATTGCGTTTTGACTGCTCATGAGGAAGGCCAGAAGATCTTTGCGCTCTGGACTTAGAAGTTCCATCCGCTTTTTCTCGCGTCCGTGGTGCGTTCTACGCTTCTGCAGGCAAGAGAAGAATTTCATGCCTCTGATTGGGACAGCTAGCTCATTAGCGCTTGATTGAATCGCGAACTAAAATTTGTTGCACGAAATCCGAGACAAAAAGTAAGCACATTGGCATTTTGTTGATTTAAAAGGGCCGAATTAGAGATTAGGCTCTTAATCAGCGCACTTCTGCGCATAGGGGTATCCATGAAAAATCTCGTTCGTGCTTTTGTTGCACTCGCTTCCCTGATTGCTATGTCGGCTTCCGCTTCTGTGCATGGAGGCGGAAATCCACGTCCAAGTGGCAGTGCTGCGGCAGTTAAAATATCGATCGCAGCGCAATCCGTCCATGGAGGCGGAAATCCGCGTCCGGTCCGTGCAGAAGTAGCTAAAATGTGAGGGCAGGAAGCCGCCGCGCCTATCGAGCCGATGTTTAGGAGAGAATAGTAGCCGCAGAGCGGCATGAAGATAACAACTCTCGAAAACGTGGTGTGGGCATCTAGCTTTGTGCTGAATGCCTGTTTGTTGCTCGTTCTCGTTGCAAAACAACGCTGGCGGGAGTTTCGTTTTTTTACGGCCTGGATTGCTTTCCAAGTATTACTGACGATCGCGCTGTTTGTGATCTATCGTGAGGGGTCGTCTCGACTGTACAGCCAAGTTTATTGGTCAACAGGCATTCTGGACTTTCTGCTACAGATTTGCGTTGTGGTCGAGATGGCACGGATTGTCCTTCGTCCAACAGGAACTTGGATTCACGCTGCGCGTAACCGCTTTCTCTTCTTTGCGGCGTTGGGTACGCTGATGGCGGCGGGTGCAACTTTTCTCGTACATCCTGCCGCTCACACGTCCCTTGAAGTGTGGGAACTGCGCGCAGACCTATTTACCAGCATGATGTTCGTCGAGGTGTTTCTTGCGATGATGGGCGCGGCGAACCGTCTTGGACTCCAGTGGGGAACTCATGTGATGGGTCTGGGGCAAGGTTTGCTTGCCTGGGCAGGTGTAGCGGTGGTTATAGATGCCTTGCACAATTTGCTCGGCAGATATAGGTGGTATTCCAACCTCGAAGACGTGCGCAGCATTGTGTGGATCGCGGCTGTCATGTACTGGATAGTGATTTTCTGGAGACCACAAAAAGAACGGCTACCACTATCGCCGGAAATGCAGAAATATCTTGTTGATCTCCATAGCCAGGTTGGGTACGATCTTTCCAGAACGGAAAAGCCTGCGCCGCACCTGTAAAAGATAATCTATGCTGCCTACTGTTGTTTTCTGCGCTCTAACGGTGGTGATTCTTGGTCGTATTTGCTATGCCGACCTTATTGCGCGAAGACTTCACAATAGCGACTGGAATGATCTACTTCGGAAGCTAGAAGTGGTTCCGAAAGCGGCAGTTGCTCAAGTAGGGGATGATTATCTGAATCCAGGGCCTAATCAAATCGCTATGGAACCTGTGGATATCTGGTTGGGATTGGGCGGTATGGAAGGCATACAGCGCATGCACAAGAATGCGCGCATCCTCGTCGCGCTAGCCGCCTACGCGGAACGCTGGAACTTTACGGAAAGTGTAATCGTGAGAGAGCGGATGAGGCGGGATGCTTTGCAGCTCCGTCGCGCGATCTTCCAAATAACCGTGCGGAGGTTGTTGCACGTCGGGCAACTCCGGATTCCGTTTCACCTGCATGAATCTGTGGCTGCATACCACTTGATGACGAAGCGGCTGCTGATGCTCTACCAAAATAGCCATTCCGGCCTCTATCCTCGTTTAGTCCGAGTCCTGGGCGAAGGGTTTCCGCAGCGCACAGCTGTAGAAGCTGCGATATAACAACGCCGTTACATCTTTCATTCAACCCGCAACGCTTTCATCGGCTGAATCATTGAAGCGCGAATGGCGGGAACGATGCAGGCCAGCAAAGCGACAAATACGAGCGACACACATGCACCCAGAGCCAACATCGTAGTGTGGACTGTGTATCCCAACCAGTGCATGAGTAGCTTCTGAAGAACGAAATTCAACACCAATCCGACGCAAATACCTGCACCAACACTGAGGCCAACTGCGGCAAAAACATTCTGCATAATATGGCGGCGTTGCGCCCCGAGAGCCATCCGAATACCGAACTCGTTGATGCGCTGACTGACGCTATAAGTAACAACGCTGTAAAGCCCTATACTGGCCAAAATTAGCGCAAGCACAGAAAAAACGCTGGATAGCACAGCAATCAGGCGTGAACGTGCCCACTCTGGCTGCTGCCGGATACGCTCCGTCATTGAGACGACGGGCGACGATATCTGCTGGCCTGGATTAACGCTGGCAACCTGGCGGCGTACGGTTGATTCGAGCGCCATCGGGTCGCCGGAGGCGCGAACGAACAGCTGAACCCAATCAATCATGCGGAAGGAATATGGAAAATAAATCTCTGGCTTGACCGGATCGTCCAATCCATTGTTGCGGGCATTGCCTACAACGCCGATCACAGGTGCCCAGTCATTGCTGCCGGCAACGGCCAGTACAACAGGGGAATGATTCAATAGTTCCGGCACACGTACCGAGTGACCGAGCACATCACCGTTTGGAAAATAGCGTTTTACGAAAGATTCATTCACTATGGCAAGATGAGCGCCGCGGCTAGTTTCAGTTTCATTCCACAAACGACCTTGCAGCAGGGAAATACGAAGCGAGCGAAAGAATTCCGAGTCAACAAAATTGACGTTGCAAACCTGTGGGCCATCGGCGGTTCTCCCAAGGATCTCCGTCTTGAAATCCCAATCGCTATATGGTGGCCCAATCACACCAAGGGAAGCAGAGACCACGCCCGGAGTTTGTGCGACCCGTTCCCGTAATTGATGGAAATAATTGGCTCGTTCCTGCCAAGTTGTATAGCTCTCAGTGTGAACCGGAACGGAAAAATCAGCTATGTGATTCGGGTCGTAGCCAAGGTCAGTGTGGAGTAGCAACCGGAAGTTCTCAATGGCGCTAGCTGCAGCGGTGAGCAACAACATTGCCAGCGCAATCTGCGCGGCGATGAGGACAGAGTGTAACGTGCGCCCGGAAATGCTACCTGTAGCTTTGCGTGAATTGGCCTCCATGATTTCACGAACATCAGGCTGCGCAAGTTGGAGCGCCGGAAATATTCCGAAGAAAACACTGGTCAAGATTGTGAGTGCGACGCTAAATGCAAGCACGGGAACGTTGACAGAAATGTCGAGCCCGTTGGGAAAGAGCTGCCAGGGCAACAATGAGACGGCCAACGGCGTAATCCGGTAAGTGGCGAGCACTCCAAGGAGCGCGCCGGCAAAACCGAGAACCAGAGATTCTGTCAGTAATTGACGGATAATCCGTCTCGCGGTCGCGCCTACAGCGGTCCTCACCGCAAACTCATGTTGACGCGCCGTGCCTCGTGCGAGCAGGAGAATGGAAACATTGACGCAGCCAATCACAAGCAGCAGCAGAACCGCCGCGAAAAGTATATAAAGAGCCTTACCAAGAGAACGTTCAAAGCGCTCGTTGATGCTATTCAAGTCCACCGTTGACTGTTCCAGCAGCGGATGCTCGCGTTCCATTTGCTGAAAGATCGGCTGAATCTCGGCTGCGGCCTGTGCCTTTGTGTAGCCGGGCTTGATGCGCAGAACTGTCATGAAGCTCCGCGCGGAGGCGTCGGAGGTATCGAGCGGAGCATACACATCCGTATCCCACCAAGTGAAGCTGCGCGGCATGACTCCGAGAATGGTGTAGCTGCGGCCGCCAAGGCGCAAGGACTTACCCACAACCGCCGGATTTCCATTAAATCTTTTCTTCCAGTATTGGTAAGTCAGAACCGCAACCGGCTGTGGGGCCTGGCCTTCAGGGTTATCTGACAGTAAAAAGGCTCTGCCCAACATGGCCGGCACGCCAAAGAAAGGGAAGGCGTTTCCCGAAAGAAAAACCACGTCCGTATCCAGGGGGATATCCACGGTCGTGTCAGGCAAAGCCCGCTCATCCATTTCAACTACGTCTTCGATCGACCGGGCCTGGCGCAATTGATGAATCTGTTCCCGGTAGATTGGGGGCGTGTATTCAATCTCAAGTTTGTCGCGGAAATTGAATTCCACAATGCGCTCGGTATCGCGGTAAGGGAAGGGATGCAGAATCACCTTGTATAGCACGCTGAAGACGGCGACTGTGGCTGAAATTCCGAGAGCGAGCGAGACCACAGCGGCGAGTGAAGATCCCGGATGCTTCCAGAACTGCCGCAAAGAAAATCGAATGTCTTGGAGAAGGATCGACACCGGCCTCTCAGCTGAGGGATAAAGTAGACCGCACGACAGTCCAAGTGTATAGGAATTGAATGTACGCGTCCGTCTCCCGCTAATTAGGCCGGGTGAAAGGCTGCCACCGAAGCCCCCGGTTTTTCCCATGAACGAGCGATTGCCAATCACCATTTCCCGAGGCTGCATACAGCGGGACCTCGGACTTAATCTTTCAATTAAGAAGCCGAAGTACAAAAGCAAACGTACTCAATACGTGGCCGAAATCAACGCGACCCTACCTTGCTTCATACCGTCGATCCATGCCTGGTTTCCCGCGTCGATCTGCCTGCGCGCAGTGGATTCGATCGCTTTGCTCTGGACAAGGCATGCCGAGGATAAGATCAACAAAAACAAGAGTCCCACGATCGACTTTCCCATTCCTTCACCTCTCATTGGCCTATTCTCCTCTCATCAAAATTCGAATAGCAGGCTCAATCTGGCTGCCGCCCGCCTAACTGATCACGCGCATCAGCACCAAATCGACGCTCTGAGTCAGGCTACCGATCTCAACGTCAGACTCGCGGAAGCGCGGATTGTCAGAACCAACAAACGACAAGTCATCGAATGTTGGCAGCACGATAGCGTAAGTGGAAATTTCGTGCTCTTCCGTGTCCGTTGTTGAGGATTGCGATTGCAAACTTTGTGAGGACACCGTCATGGTTACGAGCAGGTGCACTTGAGATGTGGGGAGAAGTCGGTTTGTCCGCGATGAGAATACTTGATTCCGTCTGGCGATCTGCCGGCGTCTACCTGTGCCGTTGCAGCATCGGCCTGTGAATCTGCACGAGGCCGATGTCGAACCGCGACGCAACCGAGCGCTACAGCCACGAAAACGGCACCTATACTGCCGAGTGCCTTAGCTGAGAAGTGCTATTGCCAAGCAAACACCACAATCCGCTCATTTTGGTTTGGTCGCCGGTCCTTTTCGCTTCTGGACAGCCTGGCGAAGAATGAATTCGATCTGGCCGTTAACGCTGCGCAGTTCCTCCTGTGCCCAGGCTTCGAGTTCGGCCCAGAGCACAGGATCGATGCGCAGGAGAAAAGGTTTGCGTTCTGCCATGCTGGGACCTTAGTGGTATAGAGTTCCGGTGTTGACAACGGGATGGACCTCGGACTCGCTGCAGAGTACGACCATGAGATTGCTGACCATCGCAGCACGTCGCTCGTCATCGAGCTGGACAACGTCCTTGGCGGCAAGTTCTTTGAGTGCCATATCGACCATGCTAACCGCACCCTGAACGATCTTCTGCCGTGCGGCGATTACCGCCTCAGCCTGCTGACGGCGGAGCATGACCTGGGCGATTTCCGGTGCGTAGGCGAGGTGGGTAAGACGCGCCTCGTCCACTGCGACGCCCGCTTTGGCTAGCCTCTCCTGTAGTTCAGCGCGAAGGGCTTTGGCCACCTCATCGAGATTGCTGCGGAGGGTGATCTCGTCACCTTCACCTTCATCGTAGGGATACATACTCGCCAGATGGCGCAGCGCAGATTCGCTTTGAATGGGTACGTAGTTCTCGTAGTCGTCCACGTCAAAGAGTGCTTGTGCCGTGTCCTCGACACGCCAGACGATGACCGCTGCGATTTCGATTGGATTACCGCGCTTGTCGTTGACCTTCAGCTTTTCGCCATTGAAGGTGCGGGCGCGGAGGGAGATTTTGTTTCGAGCAAAGAGGCCTCTTGCAACTGCATGTGACTGTGACCTGGTTGCAGAGGGGGTGGCCGCCTGTTGTCCGTCGGCATAGAAAGGGTTGGTCCAATGAAATCCGCTTGTCCTGACCGTGCCTTTATAAGCGCCAAATAAGAGAAGGACTCGAGCCTCATTTGGTTGCAGGCTGAAAAAGCCTTTGAGTGCCACTACGCTGCATGCCAGAACTACAAAGCAAAGGACAAGAAGGGGTCCTTGCACTTTGTAGAGGACTATCAAGGCAAAATCGGCTGCCAGAATTGCGATGAGCAGGGTCAGGACTGCCCAGCCGTTCCAAACTTTTATGGTGTGTTCTCGGTTGACTGCTGATTGATTTGTCTTCATGGTGCTCCCTTTGACATCAAAAACCATTGCTATTGAAATGATATCACTTTAATAGCTACCTTACGGAATTTCTTACCGCGGGTTTGTTTTGCCTTGTTCGATTCGCGGCGTGGGATTAACGCTGATGACCGTGCCCAAATCGTTGTCGTTGAGCCGATGCCGATCGTGATCCCAACCTGAGAGCAGCCCCGGGGTACTTCTGCGACGAGTTCCTGCGTATGCTTTTTCATCCGCTTAGTCTCTCTCTTCTCCAGAGTGACCGTCTTCATCCCGGTTTTCAGTAAGTTCAGGGTCTGAGAGTGGATGCACAGAGAGCGGAATGGCTTAACGTGCGATTTTGGACGTTTGGTGTAGTGACCCATTCAAGGTGAGCGTTATGTGAACCGCAGGATGGGTCCCATATCCCATCGGTTCGAAGTCGCCTGATCTACAACGTTCTCGAGTGGTCAACACAAAGCCCTACGGGTAAGATTGGCGAATGATTCTCAGGTACGTATGGAATCTCTTTAGCATCTCCGCGCTGCTTTTTATTGCAATGGCGTCAGTAGCCGCCCAAACTCCTATCAACATCGATGCTGTTGAGGCACAAAAGCACTTAACAGCACATGTCGATCCTGTGTACCCAGCAATCGCAAAAGCTGCAGCGGTACAGGGGGAAGTCAAAATATCAGTTGTCATCGATGGTACTGGGAAGGTCGCTTCGGAAAAGGTTGTCAGTGGGCCACCAATGCTGCAACAGGCCGCTTTGGATGCAGTAAAGAAATGGCGCTTTACGCCGTTTGAAGTCAACGGCACAGCGACTCAGACGACCACTACGCTGACGATCCCTTTTTATCTTGAAAAGCGTGATGGTGGCCCAACCCCAGACCAAGAGAAGGCAGCGCAGGCCTGGTTTCCTTTATCAGACAAATGCCGAAGTGCTCTCAAGGCACAAAATACACAGGATTCGTTGGACTACTGCAAACAGGCATTAGAAATGGCGCTCAAGGCTGGTGATCTTAGCTCCAGCGACCAATTGGCTATGTTGGAGTCGTACCAAAGTTATGGACATGCGTTACTGGCGGCTGGCAGGCTGCAAGAGGCTCTTGCAGCAGAAGACAAAGCCGTCGATGTAGCGAAAGCGCACCTCAAAGATACTGATCAGGAATACGCCATGCCTTTCTATTGGCGTGCAATAGCAGAGGCGCAGCTCGGACACGGAGAGACTGCATCCGCCGATTTGACTATTGCTGAGGAGACGCACCGGAAAGCTATAACGCATCTCCCTGAGATGAAGAAGACGTACAGCCAGTACCTAGCTGCCATTTTGAAGCAACACGCAGCACTGTTGGATCAGATGGGCAAGACAGCAGATGCAGCGAAACTACGTGAAGAGGCATCTTCGCTTTAGGCTTCGGAACGGTCTCCTGCACGGTTAAGATGTTCCCAGTGAATGGCAGCCGAGTATCTCCACAAGTCTTTCTCGGCAAGGCAAGCACTACCCTCCCGCCTGGAAGGAAAACATTTACAGTTTCCATGCTGCGCATAGTTCGCGAGCGCTCTCTGTGAACCGTAGAGTTACAGATTTGCCAGACCCGCAGTCCGCGCCCCTGGCAAAACACCGCCGCGCTTTTTCCGCTCTGCTGCTGTTCGGAAATTACATCGCGCCACGTTGCCCACGCTTCTGTACTCATCCCTTAACACTGGCGCTCTTGCTTCGGCCCCGGCAAGATGTGGTTCACAGAGCGCTCACCTCAGTTTGTCCCGATCACCAGACTGTCCCGTGCTACTTCAACGAGCTCGACAGAAACATCTTGAAGATTATTCACGCTGAGAACTCGGTCGATCTGCGTTAGAAGTCGGGTCAGCAGCCTGAAGTTTCCTCCGGTCATGCGTATGAGGCATGCGACAACTTCTGGGGAGAGCGGCCCATCAGGGAGCTTGATACCCGCCGGCGCCCAGCGCTGCGCAAGGAGTTCCTGAACCTGGTTTGCATCTAGAGGCCGAAATTCGTGGACGAATCCGATGCGGGAATAGAACTGAGGAAAGCGGGCGATGCGCTTTTCGATGCCCGTCATGCCGATCAGCACCATACCGGCGGTACCCTGATCGAAGATCGATCGCATCTGTTCGAGACCGGTCATATGGAGGCGATCGGCCTCATCCACGAGGTCCACGTCACGCGCGATCGGTCATCCATACGAGGCGTTCGATGACGTCTTCCCACTCCCGATTTGCTGACGGCCGACTCCGCGGAGGCGATGATGAGATAATTACAGACCCTTCGCCAGCAGTTTTTCCAGCACACCGAGGCGTGCGAAAATGCGATCGTACTCTCTCTTCTGCTCAGCCAATTCCGGAGACGCTTCGCGGTGCTTGCCGCGGGAAAGTGGCAACATCGTCTGACGACACTTTTCCTGGAGAACCAATAGCCTCTCCTTCTCAGCCAAGAGAGCATCTTGGTCCATCAGTGCCAAGTCTTCATTCCCCATGCCGACAAGTCTACTCCGCAAAACCCAGAGCCGATCCTCCCGGTACACGACTTCCTCGGAATGAACGTCGTGGGGAGCGGCAAAGACGGTTTGGGAAGAACGTCTTCGCTGACCTCTTCAAGGAATTCGCTGAAGATGTGAAACAGCATCAGGAAATAGATGCGCTGCGGAGAATTTTCCTGGTAGACCTCGGCGATATGTTCACGAATCAGTTCTGTTACGTCGGCTACCTTGATGGGGTCTTTCCAGATTTGATCGAAAAGCTGAACGTACACCTGCGTTACAGAGGGTTCGTTCATACGGTTCACGATATTCGAGACCGCGTTTCCTTGTTGATAGCCAAGATCCACGGCAGTAAAGCCGTGCAAAGGGAGGTAGACGGAATGTTGCCCATCCGAAGACACACAAGCGAACTGCGGCATGGGTGCTCCTGTACGATTGGAACGGAATTGAACCTTCCGCCGAATCCAATCTGCGCATTCCTTGGCTATGGCTCGCTGGGTCAACTTGTTTCGGAGCCGAATCTCGAATTCTGTTCCGAAAAAGCCGCGCTCGTGACCGGCGCCTTGAAGATGAAACTCACACGGTTGTCGCTGTGCTTTATCTGTTACTTCATTCGGGACAAATGTTGGAGTGGTAAAGATAAATTGCAATGACTCGACTTGTTGGAATTCTTTCATCAGCGCCTCAAAGGCGTAGATCGAAAAGCAGGATGCTGCGATCGCTAAACGCGAATTCGGTTGCATCGACTGTCGAAGATCGTCACCAAGAAGGTTTATCCTGAGCAACGGAATCTTGTAGATTGGGTGAGATTAGAAGTGGCAAATGCTAGCGGAAGTGAGTAGGTGACGCATGATCCGTACAGCGCTGGTAGAACGTGATAAATGGGATAGCGTCGAGTACGCGGCTGGTTATCGGGCTCGGCTCACAGCGATCCCTAATTCGAAGAAGCACATCATTGCTGGCGCTGCGGCTGGGATGACGCCGACACGGAGATGCTCGAGCTGGCCCGCCACAGGAAGGCTCTGGCAGAGGGCAGGGAAGACGACTATCCGGAGACCTGGGGCCTCCTATTTGACGCTGGAGGCGATGCGAGAGTGAACGGCATCCCTTTCGACGACGAGCGTACGGCACCTTGGAAAGAGGGTTGGATCGAAACCGACATCAACCTTGGAGTGCACGGAGTAGAGACAAAGTGAAGAAAGGATCACAGAGGGCGATGCTGTGCCCGTGCGGGAATCCCAAGATTCTCGCACATGGTTTATGCGGGACCTGCTACACCCTCAAGCGACAGGATGAAGAGTATTTTGGCGGCCTGCGCGAAGCCGTATTGGAGCGCGATGGGTACCGCTGCCGGGTCTGTGATGCATCGGGTAGAGACAAGCGCTCGATCATTGTTCATCACCGGGTACCAGGGAAGTCGGTACTTAGTTTGATGATCTCCCTCTGTCCTGGCTGTCACGCGAAGGTTCATCGGACGAAAGCTGTCATGTCCGAAACGTCCCCGCTGCTCCTGATCTTGTGGCGAGAGCAGCATCCAGAGGGCCACGAACAAACAACACTGAACTTCAACTCCTTGAGGGCGAAACCGCAAACTGACCCTATGTTTAAGGATGAGGAAGGCCGCATTGTGATCTTGGAATACGGTTCTAAATGAAACCGCGGCGTGTTGCTGCAAAGCGTAAGTGTCGTGAGCGATGCAAAGCTGAAATGGACATCACTGATTCGCCAGATACCGATGCACAAATGTAACAGCCATAGCACCCTCACCAACCGCCGAGGCACATCGCTTCACCGAATTATGACGCACATCTCCAGCCGCAAACAGCCCCGGCTGACTCGTCTCCAGATAGTACGGCGCCCGATCCAGCGGCCATCTCTTATCCGGCGCTTCGTACTGCCGCAGATCAGGTCCGGTCACCAGGTAGCGCTGTTCATCGCAGATAACACCCGCCTCATCCGCCCAATGCGTATTAGGCACGCCGCCAAGACACAGAAACAGGTTGGTCGTCTTCACCGTCCGCTTCTCCGCAGTCTGGTTGTTGGTTAGCGTGATGGCCTCCAGCATCGAGTCGCCAAGCAGCTCGGCCACTTCGGTATGCGTCAGCACTTCGATCTTCGGTGAGGACTTGATCCTGTCGATCAGGTATTGGGAAACCGTCTCCTTCAGGCCATCTCCTCGGATAACGATAAAAACCTTCCGCGCAAAGTTTGCGAAGTGCAAAGCAGCTTGTCCGGCGGAGTTGCCACCCCCCACCACATACACATCCTCATTCACACAAAGCGAAGCCTCGCTCACCCCCGCGCCATAGTAGACGCCGCTACCATATAAGCGCTCTTCACTCGGCAGACCCAGCCTCCGATACTCCACTCCGGTCGCACAGACACCAGCATGCATCACAATCTTCGTGCCATCGGCCAGATAGCCCACCAACTTGCCCGTCTGAAACTCCGCCCTTACCCCTTCACGCAGAAGCAGAATCTCCGCACCGAATTTGCAAGCCTGGTCGCGAGCTCGCTGCGCCAGATCCGCCCCGCTGACCCCGTCCGGAAACCCAAGATAGTTTTCAATCCTCGAAGTCGTCCCCGCCTGTCCGCCCACAACCCAGCGCTCGATCAATACTGTCTTCAGCCCCTCCGAAGCCCCATACACCGCGGCACTAAGGCCCGCCGGCCCGCCGCCAAGAATCGCAAGATCGTACTCCTTCCGCGAAGGGTCGTGGAACCAGCCCAGCTTTTCGATGATCTGGCGAATCGTCGGGCACTCCAATCGTGTTCCGTCCGGAAGCACGCAAACCGGAAGCCGCCCATCCCTTAAACCGCTGACCTTCGCCTTCTCTCGCGCCTCCTCATCCGAGCTCAATTCAATCCACTCGAACGGCACATCGCTGCGTTGGAGAAAGTCGCGAATCGCATACGCTAACTGGGAACCCCGCGTACCCATCAAACGCGTAGGACGTTCTGAAGTTTGTGCGTCAACCTGAGTCATCACGTCATCCTCCTGAAAACGCCTTAGCAATTGATCTTCTGACACCTCTGATGCAAGCGCCGCTTATTCCGACTCCGGAAGGGAGTGCAGGAGCTAGGCAAAGGCAAGGCGTCCAGCCAGCGAGTTCTTCTTAGCGGAGGTACAAGAAGGTAGCCGCCGCGGCGACCGTCCTTCCAGCCAGAACATCGGTCAACACTTCGATCCGTTGCAGATCGCGTCCGCTCATCGTTACCCAGCCCATTTTTAGAAACTGACATTTCTAATGGACACTTCTAAAGAGCGCCTACACGTTCACTAAACATAAGACACTTATCGTACGTAAGCCGTTTGTTATAAATAATATACAGCACATCACCCTAGCGTCATCTGTCAACGCTCAATGTGGAAACATTTCGCCTTATGTTCGCCTATCATATCGATATGGGCGGCGAACGTTCCTCCACAACCGGATGAGGCTAGCTGGCAAAATTTGCTGCCTTTGTGGCCGTCACCTTGACGCCATGCTGTGGCAGCCGCCAGGCGAACGTGTATGCGAGACCTGTAAGGCCCAGCGCTCTCCTACTCCAAAGCTCCACCGCATTCATATGTCCTTCGTTCTGCGTGAGCGCTGGCATTGCACATTCTTGGCAGAGGACCTGCGCACGCCGATTGCGCCAGCGCGCACTTTCAGCAACCCCGATTCAATACACGAAATGATTCGCCGCGGCAACGGCTTCCGGGATCTCGCCTGCAGGCAGGTCGCGGGAACGTCGATCTGCTGTTGACCCCCGAACAATTTGGCAAGTTGACTGGCAAGTTATGACCGACATCACCGTCCACATAGCTAGCAACGATTGGTGCGTCCACTTCGTCGTAACCGCTACTCAAATACCTGTCGGGCCTTGGCTGCTCTTTGATTCGAACGACGAGATCAAAGAAAAGGTGTTCACCTGGGGCCATGTTGCGGAGGAAGATCTGACCCAGTATGAGATAGACCTCCGGCGTTGGGGTACTGACAGCGTCCACATGCAACTGACTGACAGCCAACTATCCGCCCTTGCCGAGCGAAAACGAGGGTGGCCCTGGAATGGCTATGAGTTGCGGTTGATGAAAGAAGCCGGCAAGTACCCGCCCCAGCGGTTGAACATACCAGTAAAGGCAAAAGTAAGAGACGGGTAGCCGACCACTCGTCTAGATTGGACAGTCGCCGCGGGTCGCCTCTATCGAGCGAGATCACTCTTCTTCGGCTCTACGGCACGCGCGGGCAGTCGCCCAAGAATCACACGGGCCGGTTCAGGAGCCTCTTTAACCAAGCCTGCAAGGGTTTCTCTTTCTCCAATTTTCTGCTCTCCGCTTCTTCTCGCCGCTCGCGCCGAATACGCGCCAGTTCACGGTCCGCAGCGGCATTCTGTGCGGCACGCCGCTCCCTTTGACTGGCGCGAACTGCCTTGTTCTGCTTCGTACTGGCAACTGGCTGTGTATGTGACGCGGCTTGGGCGTGTTTGCGCCTTCGTGGTTCCAAAACCCGCTCTTCGTTCATATCCTGTGCGGTGGTGAGTTTCTTCTGCCCCCGTTCACCTTTTCCATCCGCTCGCGGTTGCTTTTCCTCCGCCTTCTGCCGGGTGAATATCTTCCGCTCCGATTCCTTCGCCCGTCGAAGTTCTCGCGGTTCTTCGAACAGCCTGCGGGCTTCCGTCTGTATATCAGGTTTCTTTTCGGGGTGGAGGTGGGGAATGCTGCTTTTGCGCTTGTGGTTGTCCTTTTGCCTGGAGGGCGCAGACGAGACAGTCTTACTTGCTACATGGGCTTTCGATTGTTTCGCTTCTGTTCCTGTAAGCGTACTGGCTTCATAGTCGGCCACCGCTCCCCGCAAGTCCGGCTTGAGACGAATCGCCTCGGTATAAAGGCGAATCTTCTCATCAGGATCCATTGCGCTGAAGCCCTGCTCGAAGTATGTCTCTGCTCTAAGTTTTTCCTTTCGGGCTGCGGGCGCAGTATCGGCAGCGGCCTGCTGTTTTTTCGCAGCGTTTTGTGCGCGCGAGGAGGCAGGATGCGAAACAGCATCCAGAGCAACATTCAGGAACTCGCCGCGCAGACGCCCCATTGCCCCATCAAAGTAGTCGATCGGCACGTTGAGCGCGTTGTATTTGCTGAGCGGCTCGAGTTTTCCGGTGAGCTGCCGAGTGATGGTAGGCGAACCGAACTTGAAGCCCGGTAGCATGACTGGAACAATATTGCGCTTTGCCTCAATAGCCGTCTCGATCTCGCGGCGAACCCAATCGCCTGCCTGGGAGCAGCGTTTGAGTGCGGAGGGAGTGAGCAGAACGAGAAAATGGGCGCGCGCGCGAACGTTTTCAAGAATGATGGACTCGAAGTCGCCACTGGCAATACCTTTGTAATCGAAGAAAACATCGTAGCCGTTATAAGTCAGGTCTTTATAGATCGCTACAGCCCACGAGAAGTTTGTGCGGCGGTAGCTGATAAAGACGGTTTTCTCGATCTGCGCCATGGGGCGATTCCGCTCGTTGATTATTTTCAATTAAATTCAGGCATGGCGGGGAGAAAAATTCCCGTCGAATCCATGTAAATACAAGTGGGACACGGTCGCGACCGGAATAGTTCAACCATGAGCATCGAAATGCGAGCAACTCCGCGACCCGAACGGTAAACCGGCAATCCGGAAGTTTCGAGGAGCCGGGTCGAAACGTCCGTATTGCCGACATCTATGTAAGTCAAAGTCAAGAGAAAAAACACGAGGCCTGAGGGCGCGCTCCGGAGGGCGCGCATTGCGTGGATCAGGATCCTTCACTGCGCACAAGTGCCTCTCGGCTGGTGGCCCTGTGCCCCTGCAGGACCGGACATCTATTTGCTGTCTCGGGATCGAAGACCCGTCACAGAAGATTGAGTTGGTGTTCTCTGCCAGTCCCGAAACAATCCGTAGAGGCCTGGGGATCTGATCCCTCGCCCAGTCGGCAATCGGCGGGACCTGGCAGCCTGCGCGTTCATGAATCCTGATGTTTTTTTCCCTTTATAAGGGAAGGTCTTTTACGCTGCGACCGTGCGGCTGAACTCTTCGGCAGGCACGAAGTCCTGCTGTCTGCGCTCTACGGCGAGCATGTAGCAGACCACCTTCCTGGCAACCGCCAACGTGGCGCGGTTACGATTTCCTCTCTCCAGTTCTCTGGCGTGGATCAGGGCGAGTTCGTGAGACTGTCTGGGCGCCAGCTTGGCAGCCTCGATCAGCACTCGCTGGATGTGCTTGTTCCGCTGCTTGGAAATCGGCATGCGCATTACCTTGTCGGCCGAGCTCTTCTCGTCACCGCACAAGCCGCAGTAGCTGATGGCTTGTTTGATCGATGAGAACCGCGTGTAATCGCCAATCTCCAGGGCCCACGTCAGTGCCGTGATCGGACCCACGCCCGGAACCGTTCTCAGTCGGCGCAGCCGCTCCTGCAGGAGTGGATCTCGCTCCAGAGAACTGACCAACGCGTACTCCAGCTTCTGCGACCGGCTGATCATCTCCCGGCTCAGCTGCAGCAGCGGCCGGATGCTCTCCTGCACTTCCTTGTTGGTCGTCATCAGCTCGGCGAAGTAGCCCACCTTGTGCAGCCGCTGCTTGTTGTAGCTCACCCCGGTCTCCAGCAGCAGACCGGAGACACGGTTCTTCATCTGCACCATCTGCTTGATCACCAGGTTCCGGTAGCGCAGCGTGCGTCGCCGGTCCCGGATCTCCCGCGTCGCCATGTGGCACTCGGGCAGAAAATCGCAACGCAGGCAGTCGGCCAGCTTGCCGGCATCGATCCTGTCGTTCTTCTTCTTGGACGCGGCGATGGCTCGCAGCATCAGGGGATGCGCCACCTTCACCTTTTCCGCATGCGGAAGCAGGTGGTCATAAATCCACCCGGTGAAAATCGTCGCTTCCATGGCGATCATCCGGGGTTGAGGAAGGGTCTTGATCCACACATCCAGCTCACGCCGGGTAGATCCGATCTTGCCTTCACTGTGCACATGACCAGCTGCGTCTTTCACGCAATAGCTGATCGTCCTCTTGTGTACATCCAGTCCGATGTAATACATAGTCTCTGAGGAGCCTCCGAGGTTGTTCTCTGAATCAGCGCGCTGCTGAGTTCAGCTTTTTGTAACACCTCGTGCTCCTCCTCGACTTAGCATTCAAACAACCTTCCAGAAACGCAGAGATCCCGCAAATTCCAGCTCAATCAGCGCATTGCCTGTTCCCGCCAACTGAGTCCCGCGTTCCGGATTGCCTCGAACGAACTTTCTACGGCAAACTCGCGGTACCTGGTTTAGCGCCGCTCTCGCCAGCTAGGAATCGAGCTTCTTCTGCGGAAATCTCAGCGGCTTTGCCACCACCCGCGCCTCCATGCCGCACAAAGGTGGCGACCGTATATCGAGCTTTCAGGCTCCCATCGAAGATAAGCCCAGCGAACCATCCATCCTGGTCTTCGAAAGGAGCCCCGGCCACGCCCCCGGTCCCGGTTTTCCCTCCGATGCTCCAGCCGGTACCTTTCAGCGTGCCGGAAATTCCGGTTGCGGTACCCCGCTTCACCGTATCCAGCAACGCGCTCATAAGCTGTTTCGCTGCAGTTTCGGTCATCATGCGTGTGGGGGCGCTGCACGACTTATTCGGTGTGCGGCTGCGCCCTCTTCCATACGCAAGGCCACAGGCGAACACGAGAGACCATCATTGCCGACCGCCTGGAAGAATCGGGAAACCTGTAGGGCTGAGATTGTCATATGGCTCTCACCGATCGACAACGCGGAGCTCCATTCCTCATCGTTCAGACCACTCAGGGATGCGTCTGCGGGCCGCGGCGCCAACGGTTTCCTCCACTGAGGATCAAGATCCGCCCAAAATGATTCATTTCCCCTGTTGAAGCCATATCGACGCAAATCGGCAAGCACAACTTCTGTCCCGACGGCTTTGCGCAAGGCAATTGCCATTTGTCTTCCGGCCGAATCGCTTCCTCCTACGAGAATTTCATGGACGTTCACGCTTTTGCGGTATGCGGGGTTCTCCGCATTCTCCGAGCCATGAAGACTTTCAAACTTCAGGTCAGGCTCGTTGTGGTCCCACCAGGATGCCGCAAGAAAAACTTTGGACAAGGATAGGGGCAGCACAGGAGTGGAAACATCCAGCTTGGCTCGTTCGGAGGCAGCGAAGAGAACGAGAGCTCCTGTGCTCACATCCTGCACTACAGAAACGGCCTCCAGATGGCGGCTTTTGATCAGATTGCTGGCAAAGGCATTTGCAGGCTCGCACACCGAACGTTGAGCCAGAGCGTCGCTGCATCGACCTGCGCCAAACATTCCATGAGCTGAACAGGCGAAGGCACATACCAGCATCGACTTAGTTCGGATCCATTTGGGGATCATAGGAGGCTTTTCACCGGCTGCAGTCGTTCGGCATTGTTGCGATTCATGCTCCGCCAGTGTAGCCAATCTAGGGCACCTGCCCGAAGCTTCCGGAGGGTGGGCGACTCTGAAAAGCTCTGTTGCATTAAGTGAGGGCAATGTATGGTGGGAGGGCAAGCCGAGGAGCCCCAGATGTCCATTTTTAAGCGCCGCCGGTTCCCAGTGGAGATCATCCTGATATGCGTTCGCTGGTATTGTAAGTACGGGATTACCTATCGGGATCTGGCGGAGATGATGCAGGAGCGAGGTGTGGAGGTGGACGCCTCGACGATCTTCCGCTAGGTGCAGCGTTACGCTCCTGAGTTGGAGAAGCGCGTTCGCTGGTACCAAGGCTATCGTTCCGGATCTTGGCGGGTGGATGAAACCGAGGGTCGGCGGCGAGTGGAAGTATCTGTTTCGCGCCATCGACAAGCAAGGACGGCTGATCGACTTCATGCTGCCGGACCGGCGGAACACGCGCGCCGCCTATCGGTTTCTGGGCAAGGCGCTGCACACGATGGCCCATTGGCCTCCGCACTCGATCACCACCGATAAGCTCGGCTCTTACCAAAAGGCAATCCGTCGGCTGCATCGTGAAGGCAAGCTTTCCAAACATACACGCCATCGAACATCCAAGTATCTCAACAACATCATTGAAGCCGACCATGGTGGTCTCAAACGGGTGATCCGTCCAATGCGAGGCTTCCAGACAATGAGAACGGCCTATGCCACCATCAAAGGATTCGAGATCATGCGCATGATTCGGCGCCGCCATTGTTTCCTGTGCAAACCTAACGTCGAGGGCGAAATCCAGTTCGTTAACAAGCTCTTCGATATCGCTGCCTGATCAGTCTGCGCGCATGCAAAGAACTGCGTTCCGCTCAAGTTAATGCAACAGAGCCCGAGCTTGGCAGCTATACAGGAAA
>Ga0206835_1129_pt1 | contig 25442 bp, 20 predicted proteins | sample Alteio_BWOrgCont_31_FD_152853 | JGI IMG/M metagenome (GOLD analysis project Ga0206835, IMG submission 152853) | Enriched cells from forest soil in Barre Woods Harvard Forest LTER site, Petersham, Massachusetts, United States -... | ecosystem: Environmental > Terrestrial > Soil > Temperate forest >...
GTGGCTTTTGGAAGCCTGATCGCCGCCCTGATTCCATTGGCGGTTGGCCAGCTCGCCATCGCGACCACTCTGGCGATTACGGGATTTCTGGCGCAGCGCTGGCACTTGTCCATTCTGGTTCAGAATATGGCCACCATGCTTGGCCTGGGCCTGGGAATCGACTACGCGCTCCTCATGGTCAGCCGTTTTCGGGAAGCGATTTCCGCCGGGCACGACGGACCTGCGGCCTCGGTCATCGCGGCACATCAGGCAGGTCGCACGCTCTTGATTTCGGCCTCAACAGTAGCCATAGGATTTTTAGCCCTTTTGACGGTTCCGATCAGCGAAATCCGCTCCATCGGTATCGCGGGAATCCTGGTGGCGGGAACGAGTGTGTTGCTTACAAATACCCTCGTTCCGGCAGTGCTGGCGTTGCTCGGTCCGCGGATTGATGTTGGCAGATTGCCCTTTACTCCAAAATTGGATGCGCATCGGGCCGAGCATACGGGAAATCGCTGGAGGCAATGGGGAAAGGTGATTGTCGCGCATCCCTGGCTTGCCCTCCTGGTGGCAGGCACTCCATTGCTTCTGCTCGCCTGGCAGGTCAGACACCTGGATACCAGCGTTCCCCGAGGGGATTGGCTTCCGCAGTCGGCGGAATCAGTCCATGCGCTCGACATCCTTAAGCAGATGGACCGGGACGGCGTTGTTCAATCGTTGCGCGTCATTGTCGAGCTTCCAACGGATTCCATCGCGAATACCGACGCGGGGTGGAATGCGCTGGATCGTTTCACCAAGCGCCTCGCGAGCGATCCTCGCTGTGACCGCGTGATTTCCATCACCACGATTGCGCAGAGCAATCGGTCTTCCCTCCCTGATCTCCCGCGGGAGACGCATCGAACGTTTCTGAGTAGTGACGGACGAGCAGCGCTGCTTGAGGTATTACCCAGAGGTTCGGTCTCCCTTCGCGACCAGGTCAACTGGGTGCGGGAGCTCCGGAAGACCGGGGTGCCAGCTCTCACGGGAGTGCCTGGCGCCACGCTTCTCGTTGGCGGCATCCCCGCACTTAACGCCGATTATGAAAACGATTATCAGAGACCGCTTTCCATCGGTAACTGCGCTGGTAGTGGGGGGAACGCTCCTTGCGCTGCTCTGGGGATTCCGATCTATCTTCGCCGCACTGAAGGCCATCGCACTCAACCTGTTCTCGGTCGCGGCGTCCTTCGGAGCCTTGGTCTTCGTCTTCCAAAAAGGACACGGAAGCGGCCTCCTGGGAGTTCCTGGGGGAACCGATAGCGTCTTCCCCCTTGTTCCGATCGTCGCCTTTGCGATCGTCTTCGGATTAAGCATGGATTACGAGGTATTTCTGGTCGCGCGTGTTCTCGAAGCCAGAAGGAGCGGGCTGAGTGAAGTGGATGCGATCCCGGAGGGTCTGGCGAGAACCGCAGGCCTGATTACGAGCGCCGCCGCGATCATGATCGTGGTATTTGGGGCATTCACCTTCGGAGATTTCCTGGTGGTCAAGATGATTGGATTTACGTTGGCGGTCGCCGTGTTGATAGACGCGACACTCGTTCGTATTGTGATTGGTCCTGCGCTCCTTCGTATTGCAGGCGATTGGAACTGGTGGCCTGGTGGACTCACCACAGTGCGCAGCGCGCCCGTGACGGCGAGTCGCGAATGATACCTATCCGCGTTCGCCGTCTTGATTTTCAGGAAAAGCAAGAAGTGATATTCGATTCGTCGCGAAAGATTAGCCCCGATCCCTTTCGGTAGAGTGCGCCGCCGCCTTCATTTAGCCAGGATTGCTGTTAACGAATGAGTAATTGATGGGTTGGCGACTAACCGGGAGTTGCAAATCTTCGCCGCTACTTTTTGCTTCAGGAGCCGCAGGGAGGGGCGAGTCGGAGTTGTAAGTGTCTACAATACACCTCCACTTTCCGTCTGCCTGCTTTTTCCAGATCTCGACCAGCTTGCCGGTGTCGAGGACCGGTGAACCGCCCTTCGGATCCTTGATGGACAGCTCGTATGTTCCGTAGAGATACCCGAGTTCGCCGGATTTCGCGACTTCAGCCTTGGATACCTTCCAAGATACGGCTATATTTGGACCGAGCAAGGCCGCCCAAGATTCACGGATCGCCTTCCGATCGGCGGCGATCGGTGCGTTGGGAGGGAGCAGCACTGCGTCATAGGCATAGAACGCGACGGTGCCCATGAGATCATTTCTCGCGGCCGTGGCGGACCATTGCTTGTCGAGTGCCTGGATCACGGCTGCATCGGTCGCGCTGTTGTCCACAGGTGCAGATGGAGCACAGGAAGTAGTTAGGAGAGCAGACGCGACCAGGAGAGACAGCGCAGTTCGCATTTTCATTCTCTGGTTAGACTCCTTTTTCCAATTGGCGGCGACTCTGCCTCCGCAGTTCGGCGCGCCATCAGCAGCACTGCGGCTCTGCTCGCGCTGACAAGCAGAGAGAGCGGGTCGATTCGCTTTGCATAGTCGAGCATGCTGAGCGCCCCTTCGATCCGGGCCATCGGCAAAAGCATGAACAATGCGAACAGATGTGCTGAGAGGTCGCTTCGGGGTTGAGCATCGAGCGACTCCCGGAACAATGCCTCAGCACCGCACCAGTCCCACTCGAACATGGCCTTGGTGCATGCCAAGACGGATAACGCGTCTCCTTTGCGTCCATCGATCTCAAGCGCGCGCGCCGCCGCTTTCTGCGCCTTCGGCATGGTGTCAAGCGGGGCATCCATTGCAAACACGCCAAGATAGAGCCATGCCACCGCCATTCCGCCGTATGCAGGGGTGTATCCGGGACTGCGTGCGGAGGCCTCTTCAAAGCACTCAATAGCCCGATGAAACTCCTCCCTTGTTTGGCGGTTCAAGTGGTGCCGGCCTCGGAGGTACCACTCGTACGCTTCAAAATTTCCCGTGCTGTTGACCAACACATGTCGTGGCGGGTTTGCCGCGTCGACGCGGAGTATATCTACATCGCGAGAGCAATCTCATCCTGTACTGCGAATAAGTCTTCAATCTTGCGTTCGTAACGACGCGACCACAATTGGTAATCATCTGAAGTACTCGCTAGCTGCACCATTACGCGCAGCGCTGTTCCAGACTTGCGAACACTTCCTTCAAGAACGAAACCCACATTGAGCTCCCGACCGATCTCCCGAACGTCGGCATTCCTGTGTTTGAGGGCAAATGCAGATGTACGGGCGACGACTCGAATTCCCCGAATGGATGACAGTGCATGGATGATCTCTTCCGTGAGACCGTCGCTGAAATGGTCCTCAGGTTCGGGACTTAGATTCGAGAAAGGGAGAACTACGATGGAGGGTTCGTTGATAGGAGGCGCCGATGAGCCTGGCGAGCCACGCTGAGTCGAAGCTTCGCGAAAGACTGGCACGTAGCTTCCCTTCGGGAGATCGATAATGAGTGGATCCGCTGTGCCTTCGGACGAGTAATATTCCCGAAGCTTTGCCCGCAAGCGCGTAGCATCAACCCTAACTACGGAAGTGACTCGAGGATCGAATTCCTCGTGCCCAGCGTAAAGCTTGATTCCAATGATCATCTCCTTCAAAGGCTCGCCCGGAGAAGACAAAGCGTGCTCGACGATGAACTCCAGAAAACGCCGCATTCGCTCAGCGTGCGCAAAAGTAATGCTTGCAAGCACCTTGCGAAGCTGCGTTCTGATCGAGCTTTGCGGTTGAGACCACATAAATGGTGCCAGTTTACTGCAAGGATCGCCTTCGATTTTTTCTAATCCAGCTTGGATGATGGTTTATTGGCAGAATCTGAGAGGAGATTTTGGCTAATAGAAGCCCGTCGAAAGTGTAGCCAGGCTGGCACAGCCTGGCATCCAATCTAACAGAGGTAGTTTATGAGAAGTCCTGTCGCATTGTTCTTTCTGGCACCGTTAGTTTTTGGCGTTGCCGCTCACGGCCAGAATCCTCCCCAGACTCAAGTGCCGGCCACGCAGTCCCGGACTACCCCATCCAAGGCCGCCACCCCACCACCCAAGGGACGGAGCGCCGGCGGTGATATCGGCAGCGGCAGTGGTGACATCGGCAAAGGTGCTGGCGAGGGGGCTGGCAAAGCTGCCGAGGGCGTCGGTAAAGGGGCCGGTGACTTGGTGACGCTGCATCCCGTGGGTGCAGCCGGGAACGTCGGCAAAGGTGCGGGAGAAGCCGGCAAGGATGCGGGGGTAGGTGCGGTCAAGGGCACCGGCAAGATCGGCAAAGGTACCGGAAAGCTGATCGCGAAGCCGTTCCACCATTCCAAGAAAAATGGCAGTCCAGAGACGCCCTCACCGTCTGGTGAGACTCCACGCTGACCACAAGGATGAGCAAACTCTCTGAGCAGTGTTCGATGCTGCCGTTCGACAATGGTGGACATACCTCGGAGAGCTCGCTCGCTAATGATCGACAGTCAACTTAATAGCGTAAACACCTTCTCGACCATCGCCTCAACAACGATCTCGTGATCGAGGCCCAGGGCCTTGATTTCGCCCTGTCCAATCGCATCATAGGTTCGTTCTGTTGTGAATAGATGGATTGCGTCATCCTCACGCCGCCCTGCAGGAATTCCGTGGCGAAGACGGAGTTGAGCAATTACATCCAGTTGTCTGCGACGTTGGCTCCGATAAAACCGCCGCACTTCCTCATCCGTGAAAACCAGCTCCATCAATGACGCTCGCAGACCGCGCCATTTCGTATGGAAATCGATGGCCAGCTCGACGAGTCTTCGTGCCGTCTCTTTCGAGTTTCTGCCGGCCGACAGTTCCGAATCGATCGCGACCCACTCGGACGTAACCCAGCTCTCGTAAACAGCAAGAAAGGCTTCACGCTTGTCTTTGAAATGCTTATAAAAGGTGCCGGTCGCGTATCCGGCCTCCTTCGCAATACGATTCGAATCAGTTCCGTGATAGCTGACACGATTGAAAATCTCCGCCGCCGTGGCCACAAGGCGCGCGCGCGTTTGCTCCGGTGTGCCCCGTCTGGGACGGTCAGCCTTGAGTCTTTTCTTCCTGCGATCGGTCATGAGAATATTGACACCACTAAAGTGTTAATGATAGTCATATCACTTATAGTGATACAAGCGTCACTAATGTTTGTCCCAAAAAGAGGCGATTTATGCGCATACTTTTCCCTATCGCGAGAATCATGTTTTCACTGATCTTCATTACCGCAGCTCCACGTCATTTCTCAAGCGAGGGAATAGGACACGCCGCAAATTTAGGCGTGCCTTTTGCTCACCTTATCGTTCCCTTATCCGGAGTCATGGCGATTGTCGGTGGATTGAGCATCGCTTTCGGTTACAAAGCACGCTGGGGAGCCTGGGTTTTAGTAGCGTTCCTCGTGCCCGTCACATGGATGATGCACGCATATTGGAAACAGAGTGATCCGGCTGTAATTCACGTACAGCAAGCAATGTTTGCCAAAAATTTGTCCATGCTCGGGGCAGCGCTTCTTATCACGCAGTTCGGAGCCGGTCGAATCAGCATCGACGATCTGAAGAAGGGTCGCGAATCTGTCGCCTGAGTCTTAGACCGCCGCAAAAACATGTCGCAGGGTGGGTTGTTGCAAGCATACTGGTCTTCTCGTGGGACTTTTTGCGATGGGATTTGTCGGCACAGCAGGGCTCAAAACTCGCGAGACAGACTATCGGTCCGCTGTGGGTGTGCAGGAGCCAAAATACGTCTCCCTTCATGGCATCTCCATCGCGTACATGGATTCTGGGGGTAGCGGTCCGGTTCTCATCTGCCTGCACGCGATCGGGCATGGAGCGCGGGACTTTGAAGATCTGAGCCGTAGATTGAGTCCTCAATACCGGGTGATCGCATTAGATTTCCCGAATCAGGGAAACTCCGGCGCGGATTTTCAGCCGGCCAGCGCTACTCGATACTCGGAACTGCTGAGTGATTTCATCGAACGGCTTGATCTGCCATCCGTCACTTTGCTGGGCAATTCCATTGGAGGAGCAGCCGCTATCCGATATACGCATCTGCATCCTGAGCGTGTAAGGGCGCTCGTATTGTGCGACAGCGGTGGGTTAGGCCCTCTCACCAGCCTCGGTCGCGCTTTCGTCGGAGTGTTTGTTCAATTCTTCGCCGCAGGAAGACGCGGTGCGTTTTGGTTTCCATGGGCTTTTGATAAGTACTACCGTAAGGTTTTGTTGAAAGACCCGGCACGCGAAGAGCGGGAGAGAATTGTTCGCTCAGCCTACGAAATCGCCCCCACGCTGGAAGAAGCATGGAGGAGCTTCGCGAAGCCCGAAGAAAACTTATTTCCGATTCTGCACGAAATCCGTTGCCCGGTGCTGCTGGCATGGGCGGAAGACGATGTTGTGATCCCGCGCAAACGCAGCGAGCCTTCCTTTAAACAATTTCCCAACCATCATTTGGAAGTATTCGAGGGAGGGCACGCAGTATTCCTCGAAGACCCGGATCGATTCGAGCAATCGCTCCGTAAGTTTTTGAACGAGCTTTGATCCTGGACATACACTGACAATAGACGTAACACCTTGGACGTTTGGCTGTCGCAGATGGCTAACGGAACAATTAGACATTGCGGCGTCAGGCCGGACAATTGCCGCTGTGGGCGTTCAACGGGATTCCGTTTGGGGATGGCTGCCGGATAGGCTGACGTTAACAATGATTTGTTAAGGACATGGACAGTAACCAGGTAGTCAGCCAGGAGTTTTCGAGGCCGCCTGTGCACCATATACTTCTCCGGTAACATAGCTCGATTCTTTGAATACAGCTTCGCTTACTCGTCCCTATGCAATTTCACAAAGGTATACCTTCCGGAAAATTGAATGCGCGGTGCATTGGAATGGAGACCATCCTTTTGCTCAACCCATCCATACATAAACTCCGTACCGAAAGACAGGCTGCCATATGGATTCCAGATAATGTTGGCGGACGAGTAGGAACTCTTGTGATACGTGTTGTCCGGCAGGAATGCGGTGTCCTGCACCTGCAACCATCCAAACGTCGCACTCGATCGAACAGATCTGGTCCAATGGTGCTGATAGCTGATCCACGGAGCAAAGGTGGGCAGTGCTTTCAGCGTCAGGTCTGTCTCCGACCTCGGGGCTGCATCCAGACCCAGGCCGAACGCATCGCCTGTATATCTTGCGATTCCATTGCCGTAAGCAACCTGATAATTAAGAGTGTCTCTCCCTACGACGCGCCAGGTACTCGACAGATTCAAACCCCATCCGAACGCGGACTCCTGCGGTCCTCCGTTCGGCAGATGCGCTGCCAGGTCCCGAAAGACCGTCGACAAATAAATATGTCCTCGTTCGCCTTCATAGCGAAGCCGCATTGCGACGTCAGGAGCTGGAGTGATCGCGGAAGACGACGCACCATTCACGGAAAAGTTAATATCGGAGCTTGGCTGCTCCACAGAGACCGCGCCGCTAAAAGCGTTTCCGAGAGGGAAGCTATAGCGAAGCTGCGGAATGCGCGCGAGAAGGCCGGAGGTAGGTCCCTGGAATTCGATAATGTCCGGCCACGCGTCCGGATCCATGAAAACCGTATTCGTCTGGCCCACCAGAATGTTGTGAATCTGGGCATACAAATGGCGGAGCCGGGGCGTCGTCGCCCCATTGGAACCAAAGAAATCAAACTGCATGAACAGTCGCGCCATTCCTATATCGCGCACGGGGATGCGAAAGTCTGCCGAAATGCGGCTTTCACGAATGCTCGCATTGAAATTGTTGGTGCTCGTTGTCTGTGGAATCGGTATCGTTGAAGGAATAAAAGAGTCGGCCAACCCAGCCGGTCTAGGGTCAAACATAAAATCGGTCTTAAACAATCCATTGATACGCAACATGGTCTGAGTGCCTGGCAGGACAAAGAATCCTGGATACGTGGCCTCCAGCGGAGCGTTGAAGAGGCGCGGTACAGGCTCCGACTCCTCGGCAAACGACTCGTACTCCGCGGTTTCCTTGCCTACGGCTTCCCGCTGTTGCTCGGGAGATAACTGTACCGCGGACGGGAGCGGCGGTAGAGTGCTCTCGACAGCTCCCGTCTGAAGAGGCGGAGGCACAGGTTTCAGGTCCTTCGCTGCCTGAGAAAGATCACCTGCTCCGCGTAGCGCATCCAGTTCAGCCTGCATCTCGGTCATCTGAGATCGCATGTCATTCATTCTATTTTCTAGTTTGGTTATCGCATCCTGCTGCGCGTTTCCATTGTCCTGTGCCACCATCTGTGCCGCACCGAAAAGCAATATGGCTACCCACGGCATCGTCTTCAGCATCTTCTGCATACTCGATCTCCTCAGGCGTTCGGTTCATCGGATACATCGAATACATCGAATACAAGGAACAAAAACATCGCCGAGCATTTTGCGGGGCCTTATTATAACAAGATAATTAGCAGATTGTTCAATTTTTGTTGGTTGGGTAATGGCAATTTGAGTCCCAGCCGATCATTCATACGTCGTTCATTTAGGGGTCGGCGCGATCTCTGCCTGGACGTCGGAGGGCTGGATGCGCTCGATCTTGAAACCTGTGAATCCCAGCAATAGCGACATGATCGGAGCGGTGATGTTGAAGATGCAAAACGGCAAATACAGCCAGGTCGATACGCCGAGTGCAGCGGACATGTATGCGCCGCACGAGTTCCATGGCACGAGGGGCGATGTCACGGTTCCCGCATCCGCACACGCTCGCGAGAGGTTTTGCGCTTTTAAGCCGCGCTTTTCAAACTCGAGGCGATACAGGCGCACAGGCAATACCAACGCGATGTATTGATCCGCGGCGATGATATTTAATCCAAGCGCCGTCGCAACGGTCGCGGCAATCAAACGTCCCGGTGTTTTTGCGCGTTCAAGAATCGGATCGATGAGTTTGGTAAGCAGGCTGAATTCCTCAAGCAATGTGCCGAAGGTTACCGCGCCAATAATGATCCAAAGTGTCTTCAGCATGCTGGCCATGCCTCCGCGCGAAAGGAGCTGATCAAGCTCTTTCATGCCCGTATTCACATGGTAGCCAGTCGCAATCGCCGACCAAATGCCTTTGATATATAGGAGTGGGGTCGGAAGCGCCGGCTCATTGATAAGTCGTAACACGGCTTGCGGTTGCAGAAATACCGCCATGATACCAGCGAGTAACGCCGAGGCGAAGATTGCAAGCGAAGCGGGTACTTTGCGATACGAGAGTATCAGCAGAAAAAGCAGTGGAACCAAATTCCATGGTGTGATCCAAAAGAGATGATCCAGTTTGTATAGTTCGCTCACCGTGTCGGTTTCGTAATGAATGCCGCCCGCCCGCAGGCTCAGAATCGTGAAAACAACGGCGGCGACAACGAAGGAAGGTATGGTTGACCAAAGCATCGCGCGGATATGTGTATAGATATCGACCTTCGCCAGCTGAGCTGTCAGCACAGTTGTCTCGGAAAGAGGGGATATCTTATCGCCAACGTAGGCGCCAGAAATGACAGCTCCCGCGGTGATCGCTGGAGAGACGCCGATCGTCGTTGCAAGTCCCACAAGACCCACGCCAATCGTCCCCGCCGTCGTCCAGGAGCTCCCAGTGCCTAGCGATATGGCAGTACAAATGACTAACGCAGCTATATAGAAATAAGCCGGGTGAAGCAATTGAATGCCGTAAAAAACCAGGGTTGGAATCGTACCGGACATGTTCCATGTACCAATCAGTGCACCGATACTAAACAAAATAAAAACAGGAGTGACGATGGTCGCGAATGCGGTTTGTCTGGATCTGGCGATGTCATCCCAGGAATGTCCATTCTTGAGAATGATCAGCATGGCGACCATGATGCTGAAGATCAGTGCGACTTGCATGGGACCGTCAACAGCATCCAGCCCATACAGAAAGACAGCCCCTGCGACCAGGACGATAAGGGTAACCGCCGGAATAATCGCATCCGCATACGACGGTTCCTTGAGCCTGCGTGACGTGATGGATGGGTCAGCCATACACTGTCTCCTTAAATGGCTATGGCGCGAACGATCGAATGAATAACGATCAGCACTGTCGGTTCAGAATTGCTACCACAACATCGCAACCAAGGGAGAATGATTCAAGAGGCCCGCGTGACGAAGCGATTATAGCCCGATGTGGGCGCTCGCGTGCAAAGTTCATGATTGAAGTTTTTACGATCCTTCGTGAGCTCGCGCATATCCTGCTGCACGTCGGCGGGTATGGCGCGCGCCCTGTATATGGATAACGATTTGCGATTGTTGCAACACTTCGCATCGCGCGGTTTCTTAACGCGAGTGTCACAGTTGTTTGCCTTCTAAAATTACTTCTGCTATGATCGGCAACCCTAAGCATCCGTTGGGCAGAACGAGGCACTTCAGCAAATGGAGGCCATAGCCCCGAAGGGTAACGTGCAGTGGCAGAAGGCGAATTTTTAACCTGATGGCGCGATGTTTGACGCAATCAAGGTTTGCCGTTTTTGTTCTCCAAAATTAAAACTGCTTCTGCTATGATCTGCACCCGTTGGGCAGCAGCAAGCGTTTGAGCGGGTTTAAGCCTTAATTCTGGAGGCATGTGCGCAATGCAACGGGCCAACTTTCATCCTGATGATGTGACGTTCGACACGTTCAAGGTTTACTGCTCACATCGAACCTTCAAGTTTGACGTCGCACGGGCCGATGTTCAATGGCCGGAATCGATTGTCTCGCAGGATTTGTAAGCAGTAGAGCGTCGAAAACTGTTTCAGGAGAAGCAGCGTGGCTACATCTGGGCTGAAGATGTTGCGGATGCAACGGACTGCGCGAGCAGCCGACAGATTTGTTGAAGTGTATATATTTTTGTTTTTGCGCAACGTAGCTAACCTTAGCGGATCATTCGCCGGCGTCATCGCTGGCTTCACCCGTGTTACAGGCTTCAAGGTTAATTTGGTGTTGGCGGTATTCTTAGCCGGGTTTTGTCAGGCTAGCCTGGCGCAAGACTACGAGTTAACAGCACCGGGGTCGGAAGCTCCCGCCATTCAGGTCAACGGCGGGTTAACGCTATTTCAGAACGTTCGCATCTTCGACGGTAAGAGCACCGCTCTTTCGGCTCCCTCCAATGTGCTGGTTCGAGGCAACATCATCGAGCGCGTGTCAACGAGCCCGATCAACGTGGACACAAATGCAAATGTCACCGTGATTGCAGGGGGCGGGCGCGTGCTGATGCCCGGCCTCATTGACGCGCACTGGCATGCGTATATGGCGTCGACACCTCAACCGATCCTCATGACTGGCGATCCCTCCTACCTCCTGCTCCTGGCTACACGACAGGCAGAAGCGACGCTGATGAGAGGCTTCACCACCGTGCGCGACCTTGGTGGTCCAGTGTTCGGGATGAAGCGCGCCATAGACGAAGGTGTCATGGTAGGTCCGCGCATCTATCCCTCGGGCGCCATGATCTCGCAAACCTCAGGACACGGAGACTTTCGATTCTCCTTCGAGGTCCCGCGGGCGCTGGGCGGCCCGCTGAGTCACTCCGAGCTCGAAGGGATTGCCGCGATTGCCGACAGTCCTGATGAAGTCCGGCTGCGGACTAGAGAGCAATTGAGGCAGGGTGCGAGTCAGATCAAGCTGATGGCCGGCGGTGGTGTTGCCTCTGCCTATAATCCGATCGAATCAACCCAGTACACCGAAGCGGAGATTCGTGCCGCGGTTGAGGCAGCCGAAAATTGGGGTACTTATGTGACCGTGCACGCATATACGCCGCGCGCGATCCGGCAAGCGGTTGCCGCCGGAGTCAAGTGCATCGAGCACGGTCAGTTGATCGATGAGCCCACGGCCAAATTGCTGGCGGATAAGGGTATCTGGTGGAGTTTGCAGCCACTGCTGAATGATGAAGATGTGCCGCCTCTGAGCCCGGTATCCCAGAAGAAAGCACTGGAAGTTTTCGCGGGAACGGAGAACGCTTACAAGTTAGCGAAGAAGTACAAGGTCAAGACGGCTTTTGGTTCGGACGTTCTGTTCGATCCGAGGGTCGCAAACCGGCAGGGAGCAATACTTGCCAAGCTGGTCCGCTGGTACACGCCTGCCGAAGTGCTTAAGATGGCCACCGGAGACAATGGCGAGTTAATGGCCCTCTCAGGATTTATCAATCCTTATCCCGGCAAACTGGGAGTTGTGGAAGAGGGCGCGCTCGCAGATCTGCTGCTGGTCGATGGCAATCCTTTAGAAAATATCAAGCTTATCGAAGACCCCGGCAAAAACTTTCTGGTCATTATGAAGGACGGAAAAAGCTACAAGAATACAGTACCGAAGTAAAAAACTGTTCATAAGAGACGTTGCTCTGATACATACATTCCGGGCCCGATTTATTCAGGAGCGGTATATATGCAAACTCGATTCGAGAACAAGAAGTGAGCCGAATCAGCGTTTGTATCAACGGGCACTCGCCCTTGCGCGCGCCTCTTGATGCCCCAGTCATGGCTATGAACGTGGCAGTGCCCGATGTCAGGCCTCCTGCACACGATGATCAAAGAAATCAATCCCACAGGAGTATGTAACCGGTGAAAACGTAAAAGCATTTCAGGAGGAACGGCATGGCTTCGTCCGAACAAAAGATGTCTCTGATGCAACTGACTGCGATGGTGGTAGGAGGGATGGTTGGAGCAGGTATCTTTTCTCTCCCGCGTACCTTCGCGAACGCCACTGGACCATTCGGTGCCGTCATTGCATGGCTTATCGCGGGGACCGGGATGTACATGCTGGCCCGCGTGTTTCAATCGCTCGCTGAGCGCAAACCCGATCTGGATGCAGGCGTATTCGCGTACGCCAAGGCGGGCTTCGGCGACTATCCTGGTTTTCTCTCTGCCTTCGGCTACTGGATCGGCAGTTGTATCGGCAACGTTTCCTACTGGGTGCTGATCAAGGCCACCCTGGGAGCATTTTTCCCGGTTTTTGGAGATGGCAATACGGTCACGGCGATCGTCGTTGCATCGATCGGAATCTGGCTCTTTCACTTCATGATTCTGAGAGGTGTCCAGCAGGCCGCATTCATCAACAGTGTTGTGACGGTAGCGAAGGTCATCCCGATCCTGGTATTCGTCGTGATCATGATCTTTGGATTCAAGGCCCACATGTTCCGCGCCAACTTCTATGGCGGTGACCTGACGGGAAACCTGTTCCAACAGGTCAAAGCCACGATGCTGGTCACGGTGTTTGTCTTTATCGGAATTGAGGGCGCGAGCGTGTATTCGCGTTACGCGAAGAAGCGCTCAGACGTAGGCGTGGCAACCATCGCCGGCTTCATCGGCGTCACCGGCCTGATGGTACTCGTTACCCTGACCCCGTATGCCGTGCTTGCGCGGGCTGATGTTGCCGGTATGCGCCAGCCGTCGATGGCGGCTGTGCTGGAGGCGGTGGTCGGGCACTGGGGTGCGGTTTTCGTCAGCCTCGGGCTCATCGTTTCGGTGCTCGGAGCCTACCTTGCGTGGTCGCTGATCTGTGCCGAAGTGCTCTTCGCTGCGGCAAAGAACCAAGACATGCCAAAGATTTTTGCCACAGAGAACGCGAACCGTGTGCCCGCGGCGGCCCTTTGGCTGACCAACATCGTTGTCCAGCTTATTGTCATGAGCACTTACTTTTCCCGAGACGCGTTCTCGCTGATGCTGAATCTGACCAGTGCGATGTCGCTCATCCCCTACCTATTCGTGGCGGCTTACGGGCTAAAACTCTCAAAGCGCGGCGAATCCTATGACACGCGGCCAGAGGGGCGCCAACGCGATTTAATTATTGCTTTGATTGCAGTGGTATACACGGCTTTCATGATCTACGCCGGTGGCATGAAGTTTATCTTGCTCTCGGCGATCCTTTACGCGCCTGGGACGGTGCTCTACATCTGGGCGCGGCGCGAACAGAACAGCAAGGTATTCAAGCCCTCGGACCTGGCCATCTTCGCCATTGCTGCTATCGGCGCCGTAGTGGGCATCTACGGGCTCGTGAGTGGCCTTATTCAACTTTAAACAGGAGCTCATCATGACGAATGCGAATGAAGTAAAGTTCGGCGTGCACTCGGAAGTCGGCAAGCTACGTAAAGTGATGGTCTGTGCGCCGGGGCTGGCTCATACCCGCCTGACGCCGTCCAATTGCGATGCACTGCTTTTCGACGACGTGCTGTGGGTCGATAACGCCAAACGCGATCACTTCGATTTCATCAACAAGATGCGCGACCGTGGTGTCGATGTGGTCGAGATGCATAACCTGCTGGCTGAAACGGTCGCTGTCCCAGAAGCAAAAAAGTGGATCCTCGACAACCAGGTCATACCGGATCAGGTGGGCCTGGGATTGGTGGATGAAATTCGGAGCTACCTCGAAGGCCTGAATTCCCGCAAGCTGGCCGAAACGCTGCTCGGCGGTCTGTCGACCGAAGATTTTCCGGAAACGCACGGCGGCGAAATGCTCAAGCTGGTCAAGGACGCGGCCGGTGTCACCGAGTATCTTTTACCGCCGCTGCCGAATACGCTGTATACGCGCGATACGAGCTGCTGGATCTATGGCGGTGTTACGCTCAATGCGCTGTATTGGCCAGCGCGTCACGAAGAACCGATCTTGACGACTGCGATCTACAAGTTCCATCCGGATTTCGCCGGCAAGGTAAATGTCTGGTGGGGCGATCCCACCAAAGACCATGGCATGGCGACGTTTGAAGGCGGAGACGTGATGCCCATCGGCAAGGGCAATGTCCTGATCGGCATGAGCGAGCGCACATCGCGACAGGCGATCAGCCAGGTCGCCGCGAAGCTGTTCGAGAAGGGCGCGGCACAGCGAGTCATCGTGGCCGCGATGCCGAAGCTGCGGGCGGCTATGCACCTGGATACCGTATTTACGTTTGCCGATCGCGACTGTGTTTTGCTGTATCCGGACATTGTTAACCAAATAGAAGCCTTCTCGTATCGCCCGAGCAACAAACCTGGCGGCGTCGAGCTGACCAAAGATAACGGGTCGTTCGTCGAGGTAGTCGCTGAATCCCTGGGGCTGAAAAAGCTGCGCGTGGTCGAGACGGGCGGCAATGCCTACCAGCGGGAGCGTACGCAATGGGACAGTGGTGCCAATCTCGTATGCGCATCGCCGGGCGTGGTTTACGCCTATGACCGAAATGTGTATACGAACACGCTGCTGCGCAAGGAAGGTATCGAAGTGATCACGATCGTTGGTGCTGAGCTGGGCCGCGGGCGCGGAGGTGGTCATTGCATGACCTGCCCCATCATCCGGGACGCAGTCGACTACTAGTTGATCAGGGCCAGCCGGTCCATTGCCGTTGGGTCGCACCCGTTGCCGACGGCAATGGACCATAGAGGCTTAAGGAGGCTTGCATGCTAAACGGGAAAGTACGACTGAGATGGGAGACCGCTTTATCAGTAGTCTGTCTCGCTGCCGGGTGCTCACAGCCTTCTACTCCTACCGAGGAGGGCCGGCCTGTCAAGACGATGGTCGTCGCAGCCGGCGATAGACCGGCTGTGCGCTCCTTTCCCGGACGGGTCGAGGCGTCGAGGATGGTCGACCTTGCATTCCAGGTATCCGGTGTACTCGTCAAATTGCCTGTCAGGGAAGGACAGCGAGTCTCCAAGGGCGCAATGATCGCTCAACTTCGACAGGACGAATTTCAAGCCCGGCTGCAGACCGTACAAGCCACGCTGGACCAGGCTAGAGCTCAGTTGGGGGCATCCGAATCAAAGCTCTCGAACGCCAAAACAGAATCAGACCGCTTCGGACGCCTCGTCGACTCCAACGCAGTCTCACGCTCGGATTTCGATCAAGCTCAAACCAGCTATCGCGCTGCGCAGGAAGATTACAACGCTCAACAGGCCGCGATTCGCGGCCTCGAAGGCCGCGTGACTGAAACGAAGCTCCAACTCGGGGACAGCATATTGCGTGCTCCATACAACGGCGTCGTGGCTCAGCGGCTTGTCGATGAGGGCCAGAATATAGTGGCGAACAATCCGGTGATCCGGTTCCAGAACGTCAACGATATCGACATCGTTGCGGATGTGCCGGAGGGATTCATAGCCGCCGACATTCGCTCGTCCGCTATTCAGCAGAGCGTCGCAGAGCTTAGCACGGCGCCTGGACGACAGTTCCCCGTACATATCAAGGAGGTCTCGCAAATAGCGGACCCGAGGACGCAGATTTTCGAAGTCCGTTTTGCTATGAAGGCCCCGCCCGGTATCACAGCGCTTCCAGGCATGACGGCTACCGTCACCATTACCACCCGAGGAGCGAGTAGGGGAGGTAATCGCATTCTTGTGCCGGTTTCGGCCGTGTCCAAGCAAGATACCGGGGAGCAAGTGGTGTGGATCCTTGGGTCAGATCAGACTGTCCATCGTCGACCGGTTGAGATGGGTGCTCCTACTGGCGACAAGATTGAGATCGTTGGCGGGGTGCAACCGGGCGATCGCATCGTGGTGGCAGGAGCGTCGTTCCTGCGCGAAGGGATGAAGGTTCGCGATCTGGGAGATGCACTTGGAGGCGGCCAATAATGAGCCCAGGCGTTTACTCCGTCAAACATAGCAGGATTGTCTTCGCGTTGACGTTTATCGTCATTGTGGGCGGGATCTATGCGTATCAAAACCTAGGGCGCCTGGAGGACCCGGAGTTCACGATCAAGCAAGCCCTGATTGTCACCCCTTACCCGGGGGGCTCTCCTCAAGAAGTAGCCCAAGAGATTACTAACCCCATCGAAAACGCCGTTCAGCAGATGGGCCAGGTTGATTACGTCGAATCGGAGTCGACGCGCGGACGGTCATTAGTCCGGGTCCACATCAAAGATCAATACCACAAGGAGAGAATCCCTCAAGTCTGGGACGAACTTCGTCGCAAGGTCAACGATGTTCAACCTAGACTGCCGCCTTCGGCGCGCGGCACATCGCAGGTTGTCGATGATTTTGGTGATGTTTACGGCATCTTCCTTGGGATCACCGGCAAAGGCTTCTCGCAGCCGGAGCTTCGCCGCTACGCGGATGCCGTCCGTCGCGAGTTGCAGTTAGTGCCCGGCGTTGCCAAAGTCGATCTCTTCAGCGAACAACAGGAGGTTGTCTTCCTCGAAATGTCACGGTCGCGGCTGGCGCGGCTAGGCATGAATGAAAACCAGATCTACGCCCAGCTCCAGGCGAGAAATGTCGTTGCGGATGGTGGACGTGTGCGCGTCGGAGGCCAATATGTCGTGATCGATCCGACGGGCGGTTTCCACTCGGCCGAGGACATGCTCAATCTGGTGATCGGTGCGGATACCACGGGCCGCCAACTCTTACTTCGAGATGTCGCGACGATTACACGTGGCTACGAAGATCCCCCGCGCCGCCTGTTTCGGTTCGATAGCCAGCCGGCTATCGGTCTGGGCGTGTCCACGGTGCCAGGCGGAAACGTAGTGACGATGGGTAAGGGAGTCCAGCAAAAACTCGATGAGATGGAACGCAATCGACCCGTCGGAATCGAGATTCACCACGTCAACTTTCAGCCCGTTGCGGTCTCCGAAGCCACCAGAGCCTTTACATTCAATCTGGTCAAGGCGGTGACGATTGTCTTCGTCGTGCTTCTATTTGCGATGGGTCGCAAGGCCGGATTCATTATCGGCTTTGTGCTGTTTATTACGATCATAGGAACCTTTCTTGTAATGAAAATAAAGGGGGGGGCTCCTGCTGGAGCGCATCTCCCTCGGCGCTCTCATCATCGCGCTGTGCATGCTCACCGACAATGCGATCGTCATCACCGAAGGGCTTAAGGTCGGAATCGAAGCAGGCAAGGACAAGCTCGAAACGATTCACGATGTGGTATCGCACAACCAGTGGCCGCTGTTCGGGGCGACAGCGATCGCAGTTTTGGCTTTTGCTGCTATCGGACTATCGGAGGATTCGGCAGGCGAGTTGCTCAGCTCTTTGTTTTGGGTCATATGTATCTCCCTAGCTCTGAGCTGGGTGGCTGCAATCACGGTCACTCCGCTGCTGGCGTATCTGTTTCTTAAGCCGAGCGCCGATGGGCATACTGAAGAACATGCGCACGATGGCAAATTTTTCCAGATATACCGTCGCTTCCTGGTATTCGCACTCCGCTTCCGGCTTATCGTGGTGGCCGCAACGGTCCTGCTCTTTGTCTCTGCGCTGTTTGGCTTCACGAGAGTTGATCAAAGCTTCTTCCCACCTGCGACCCGGCCGCAGTTCCTAGTGGACACCTTTTCGCCGTCCGGCACCTATATCCGTGTATCGGAGAAGTTCGCCGGCGAGGTCGAACAATACCTCCTGGCCCAGCCCGGCGTCACCCACGTGTCAACATTCGTCGGCGGCGGTGCTTTACGCTTTCTACTGGTGTACTCCACAGAGCAGCCGAACACAGGTTATGTTCAGTTCCTGGTCGAAGTTGATGACTGGAGAAAGATCGACGGGTTGGTTCCCAAGGTCCAGCAATACCTGGAGGAGCATTATCCGAACGCGAACGTGAACACCAAGAAATTTATGCTTGGCCCCGGCAGCAGCGGACGCGTCCAGGTGCGTTTCGCCGGGCCGGATCCTGCAGTACTGCGCGACCTTGCAGGTCAGGCTCAAAGCATCATCATTAACACTGGCAACTCGCTGGGTGTGCGCACCGATTGGCGTCAACCTGAAAAGGTGATCCGTCCGAAGGTGCTCGAACTCCAGGCGAACCGCAACGGTCTCACCCGCGTCGACGTGGCCCAGGCCCTGGAATCCGGCTTTGCAGGCCGCACAGTCGGCTTCTACCGGGAGCCGGGCGGTTCCAGCACAGGAGTGTTCCCGCAAGAAGCCAGGCTGCTGCCGATTATCTCTCGCCCCCCTCTCGATGAGCGGAGCGATGTCAACGAGATTAACAACTTGCAAATCTGGAGCCCAGTTGCCGGCAGGATGATTCCCATCAGCCAGGTAGTCTCGGGCTCCGAGGTCACATGGGAAGACCCGATCATCATGCGCCGCGATCGCATGCCGACTCTTACCGTGTTTGCTGATGCACGTACAGGTCTGCCAAGCGTATTGATGAACTCGGTGCGGCAAAAAATAGAGCAGATTAAATTGCCTCCCGGATATTCTCTTGAATGGGGTGGCGAGTATGAGGATTCCAACAGAGCCCGGACCAATCTTGCCAAACCGCTCCCGGCGGCGGTGTTGGCCATGGCGTTTATCGTCGTATGCATCTTCAATTCCTTCCGTGCAACGGTAGTGGTCTGCATAGCCGTGCCGTTGGCGATCATCGGCGCGGTTGCAGGGCTTCTGATAACGAACAACCCGTTTGGGTTCATGTCTCTATTGGGCCTGCTCGCCCTGGGTGGCGAACAGATTAAGAATTCGATCGTCTTAGTCGAGGAGTTTTACATCCTGATGGATCAAGGAATGGAGCCGTATCCAGCGATCCTGCAGGCGGGCGTAAACCGGTTGCGGCCGGTATTGCTGGTAGTGATTACAACAGTGCTTGGAATGATTCCGCTCCTGCTGGATCCATTTTTCGCAGGGATGGCGGCGGTCATCATGTTTGGACTGGCCTTTGCCGCTGTTCTGACTATGATCTTCGTCCCCGTCCTGTATGCCATCGTCTTTCGCGTCCCCGTTCCCGACCCTGAGAGAGCAAAGGCGCAATGACCAGTCCAGAGGAAGGATCCGCCACATGAACAACAAAGGATCAAACCCGAGCGCAGGAAGACAACACAATGTTCGCTATCCGATATTTTCCCCTTCCGCTGGACCAGTGAAACGAAAAGGCTGGGGGTGCTTTGCTCCTCGCCCAGTCTTCGTTCTTCCCTTGTTCTTACTTCTTCCGGGTTGCGCAGTCGGTCCTAACTACAAGCGCCCGAACGTAGCCGCGCCAACTGTTTTCCGAGGCCCGACCGAAACGGCTCAGCAAGCCTCCTTTGCCGACCTGCCGTGGTGGGAAATCTTCCACGACGAGACCCTGACGGAACTCGTCAAGACTGCTTTGTCCAACAACTACGATCTGACCGCTGCTGTTGCCCGCGTCGAACAGGCAAACCAGGTTGCCGCGCAGGCCAGGTCTCAATATTTCCCCACTCTTGGTTATTCGACTTATACGAGCCTGGGCCATAATCAGTTCATCTACAGTCCTTTAAACCCTCCCAATGGATCTCAGGGGTTCCTTTTGGCCTTAGCCCGCGTATCCTGGGAGGCAGACCTCTGGGGTCGTGTCCGCCGCACGAATGAAGCGGCTCGAGCCCAATATCTCGCGACTGAAGAAGCGCGCCGTGGTGTCATGCTCACTCTGGTCGGTAGCGTCTCTCAGGCCTACTTCGAACTCCTTGGACTCAGGCTCCAACTCGACACCGCCAAAGAGTCTTCGCAGTCTTTCGCGACAACCCTCACACTTGTTACACAACGAGTGCATGAAGGTATCGGTAATGAGTTGCAGGCGGCGCGCGCCGAAAGCGATCTGGCGAACGCCTCCGGCAGCATACCTGAGCTCGAACGTCAAATTGCGCTGAAGGAAAACCAACTCAGTCTGTTAATAGGCAAGAACCCCGGCCCCATCGATACGAAACCGAAGTATCTTGGTGAAGTTCCGCCCGAGATTCCCGCAGGATTACCCTCTACTTTGCTCGAGCGCCGGCCTGATGTGCTCGCAGCTGAGCAAGCGATGCGCGGTGCAAATGCGCAGATTGGGGTAGCCCAGGCAGCATACTTTCCAACCATTGGCCTCACCACATTCTTTGGCAAAATAAGCTCGCCGCTCGAGAATCTTTCCCTCGGCAGGACAAATGCCTGGAGTATTGCCGCGAATATCTCAGGCCCCGTCTTCACCGCCGGCGCCCTTACGGCTCAGAAGCGGCAAGCGGTCGCAGCATGGGAACAAACCAAGGCTCAATATATGCAAACCGCGTTGAGTGCTTTTCGCGATGTCTCCGACGCCCTTATTACGCGCGAGAAACTTGATGCCATCCGCACCGAGCAGGCCAAGGCTGTGCAATTCAACGAAGATGCGGTCCGGCTTATGTCGATGCGTTTGACAAATGGGCAGGTTGGCAATCTCGAAGTTCTCGAGTCCAAGCAGCGGCTCTATTCAGCCCAGCTTGCTCTTAACCAGACCGAGATCAACCGGCGCCTCATCATTGTCCAGCTCTACAAGGCGTTGGGCGGAGGATGGAATCTGACAGATGAGCAATGGATGGCAGTCAACTCCCAGCCGGGTGCACAAACTCCTGCGCCGGGTCAGAAACCGTAGAGGCTGCCGCCTTCACTGCTCTCTCTAATGGCCTCGATTGCCAGGACATACACACCTCTTGGCCCCTCTGCCAATTCGCGCGTAACCCTGAAGGGCCTCTGAGTGACAGGCCGCATAGGAGTTAAACGGTTCCTGCCTTCGGCGCAGCGCTGAAGATTTCCACCAGACGCTCCGCGATCATCCTGTCCTCGCCGTCTTTGAGTTGCCAGACCGCAAAGCCAAAGCTGTTCGGGTCGTCGGAACTGCCATGATGTCCGCCGCGATGTTGACCCGCAGGAGAACCACTGACAGGCGCGTCAGGATTGCGTCCGCGCATGCCGCCTACTCCGGCGCCCATGCTGCCGATGCCGATCGGCCGCGTATCGGCCAGTTGCTGCATCACCTCCTGGCTGGTGATCTTTAGCCGGGATGGGTCGATTTGCCAACTGTATCGAGGTGTCACGTTGCCCAGAGCCTGAGGATTGAACTCGCGCGGGCGTGCCGTAACTCCGAACTTCTCAATTGCTTTCGTGATGACCAGGGCGCGCTCGTCGTACATCCGCAGCGTGGCGTCATAGTCCTGGTTGACAAAAATCTCCAGCGCCTTCAGCAGGCCAAAGATCGTCTCCTTGCCAACCTTGCAGCAACGGCCAATGCGATCTTCCTGCGGGCTCATGTTCAGCAACGCGTAGTGGATCAGATCTTCTTTGCCGATCAAGACACCGGATGCCTGCGGCCCGCAGATATCCTTACCGCCGCTGAAGGTGACCATGTCGAAGCCCATTGCAGGATACGTCCAGAGCCGCTCGACTGGCGGCACATCTGCCGAAGCGTCGTTGAAGGTGTAAAGATTGTGCTCTTTGGCAATAGCCACGGTTTCAGGCCCGCTGACCTTGCCTTTGTCAGAAAGAATATTGGTGAAGTGGATGGCCACCGTCTTCGGATTGATCGCGGCAATCATCTCTTCGCGCGTCTCTACCTCGATCAGTTTTGCGCCAGTCTGGCGGATCTGGTGGTCGAAAGGATAGCGATGGCTCTTCTGAATGATGACTTCGTTCCTGGGGAAATTACTGACGTCAGGAATATCCCGCATGCGGGGTTCAAGATCCTCAGTCATCATGCCGGAATAGCCCACCACAATCGCTGCCGCGGCGCCGCCTGTTACCAGGCCGGTGTAGCCAGCGGGTGATTTACACAGTTTTGCGATAAACTTGCCCGCTGCGATCTCCAACTCGTCAATCATGACAAAGTGCTCGTTGCCCCTGCGGATCAGCTCCATCACTTCGGGCTTCATCACCGAGCCGCCCATGACGGTAATCGTGCCGTTGATATTGACCAGTGGCGTGACTCCAAGCTCGGCGTAAATGTCGCCGGTGGAACCAAGCCCGCTCGTAATGGGCACGATAGGGCTGCCGTCAAGGGAGGGCACGGACGGCTTGGGCTTTCTGGCGAACATGGCCGCCGCATTCGATTTAGCAGGTGCCAACAGGCTGCCGCCAACTGCGCCCAGCGCAGATAGAAAGGAACGACGATTCCAACCAGACTTCAAACTCATCACAGCATTCCTTTTCGATAAGCTGCCACAGGCGCCGCAGGAGGTAGTGCACGCAGGTTTGTCGTTTGACTGGACAACGATGACAGAGGAGCGCTTCACCACCATTCTGACCACGTATGGCAATTATTGGGCGACGCGTGGCAAAGACCCCGACACCTATGGCTTGTTTGTCATCCTGGATATCTCCCACGCTTCTTCAAAGCGCTTTGGTCTCTCGCTGCAATTTTGCAATCCGGATGGGACATGTCAGGACGTTCGTGTGGTCAATGAGTTTCTTGACCTGTTTTCTTCCTGTAAGCCGACTTCTGGCACGCCTGCTTTATCGACAGATCGACCGGTCGCGCACGGCCCGTCCGCGGATGAGGCATGCGCTGAGGGGCAGCATCCGATGTTTCGGCGCACGTATATCGATGCGACCATTGGCGGAGGCGGTGGCGGTGGTAGCGGTCGCGCAAAATATAAGTCGGCACACATGAGGACTAACTTTACGTCGGAAGAAGCAAAGTGTATCTACAAGCACATGACGCGCGATGTGCCCGGAGTTGACCTCAGAGGGTTTTACATGGCGGTTGATTCTTACGGAGGAGCAGTCAATCAGAGTCATCTTGTGGAGGAGACATCTATCTGGCAGCGCGCGTCGATCATGAAGCTGCAGTTCCAGTCTTACTGGCAAAATGCGGAAGACGATGCAGGCCGCCTGAAGTGGCTCAGGGATTTTTACAGCGACCTATACTCCAACTCGAAAGTAAACCCTCGCTATGCCTCGACTCCGTATCCGGGCGAGCACTATGAAGGTTGCTACATCAACTATCCAGATAGCGATATGCTGGCTTATCCGTTCTGGCCGCAGTTGTATTACGGCGATCAGGGCTTGTACCCGTTTTTGCAGAGCGTAAAGCGGCATTATGACCCTAATAATATTTTTCACCACGCAATGTCAGTCCGTTTGTAACTTTGGTGCTGAGGTACTGTTTTATCATGAAGGCAAAGGCACAATGGAGCCGCCGGGCATTTTTGCAAAGTGCGGGGTATACATCTGCCCTTGGCATACTGAGCGGCGTCGCCCCATGGAGTAAAGCGTCAGTAGAATACCCTCGCGCTGGAATCACCACGCCACGGTTTGCCTACGTCGCTTCATCCGCGAAAGGGATCAACGGAGCGAACGAAACTGCCGCTTCCGGCATTCATGTTTTCGATGTGCGTAAAGAACGTTGGCAATGGAAACAAAGTATTGTTAGTCGCTCTCCGGCATCGCTCGCGCTCCATCCGGGACAACGGTTTTTGTATGCGGTGAATGAAGTCGACGAATATGAAGGATTGCCTCGCGGGACAGTCGAGGCCTACATGATCGAGTCCGATGGGCGTCTCTCTCTCATCAATAGACAGCCCTTGTCATTATCCGGCACCAGGCCGAGACATGTTGCCATCTCACCCGACGGCAATTATCTTGTCGTGGCCATTCATGCTGGAGGGGCATACAACGTACTGCCCATTGCGCCCGATGGGATGATCGGGCGAGTCACCGGAATATTTAAAGAAGTCGGCGCGGGGGTCCGTCCCGACCATCAGGCATCTGCACATCCGCATACTGCGGCCTTCAGTTCAACTGGGCAATATCTCCTGGCAACCGATCAGGGATGTGACCGGGTAAGTGTCTTCACCTTGCAAAACGGCAGGGTATCGCGAACCCATCTGGTCATGTCGCGTCCAGCTTCCGGTCCGGGCCATCTCGCCATGCATCCGACTGGTGAGTTTCTATATGTGTCCAACACATTGGATGGGTCGATTGCATGCTATCGGATGCACACGGGCGGCATTCTGGAGCTGCAGCACGAGGTGCGCGCAGCGAACACATCGCCAGCCTACACGCATGAAGCAGAATATCGCAGTGCTCTTGCCATTTCACCCTCAGGCCGCTTCCTATACTCTGGAGCGCTCGATAAAGGAATTTGCGTCTGGAAGATTGATCTTGCAACAGGAAAACTCTCTCTGGTCCAGCAGTGGAGCGAGGATGATCGTTCGCTGCACATGCTGATCCCATCCCCGGATGGCCGTTTCTTATTCGCCGCGGATCACGGCCAGAGCGAAGTGCTTTCTTTGGGCATCGATGCTAACAGTGGCAAGCTCGGGACCGCCTTGACGCTGGCAAAGACGGCGACTCCAGCGAGTCTGGCTTTGAAATATCTATGAGAACATTCTTGCGAGAGCCCCACAAACTTAGCTTTTCCTGAACAGGATTGCATCTGGCCTGCCGGTTCCAGCCGGAAGGATTCAGTGCTTTTTGCTTTGATATGCGAAGGAGATCTATGGAAATCAAAACTCGACGCAGCTTCTTTGGCAAGATGATGGCAATGGCGACAGTGGCAACCGGCATGCCTAAACTCTTTGCTCAGCAAGCTCCCGCAGGCGGCGCGCCTGAGCCTGGTGGACGCGCCGGCGATACGCCACGGCATACCGGCGGCAGCAATCATATACATAATGGCATCTATTATTTTTCCGGCACCGGTGCAAACGATGGCTACCCCAAAGAAGATCATGTTCTCGTAACTGACCCCTTCGAGAAGCACGTGACGCGCACAATGGATGCGCTCAAGAAGTCGGTCGAGCGAGCAGGCTGCACCATGGACAGCATTATTCAGTTGCAGGTATTTCTCTGTCTGCCTCTCGCCGACAGCGTCACCATGCCGGTCGGTAAAGCACGCTTCGATGTACACAAAGCGCAATATGATGCGCTGAACAAAATCTATGGGACGTACTTCAGTCCCGGCAAAGC
>Ga0206835_1133_pt1 | contig 24424 bp, 19 predicted proteins | sample Alteio_BWOrgCont_31_FD_152853 | JGI IMG/M metagenome (GOLD analysis project Ga0206835, IMG submission 152853) | Enriched cells from forest soil in Barre Woods Harvard Forest LTER site, Petersham, Massachusetts, United States -... | ecosystem: Environmental > Terrestrial > Soil > Temperate forest >...
GGTGCATCGATCGCCACAACATGCCCTTTTACATAAAGCTTGCCGTCGGCTGCGCCTCTCCAAAGCAGTGGCGAACCCGGCTTCCACTCCGTTTCGGCCATGCAACCAAACATATAGTGCGGTATGCATTCGTTGTCCGTCAGCACTTTCCATAGCGCTTCTGCCGGAGCATTTATTTCAATCGATTTGCGAATGAAGAGCTCTGTCATGTGAAATATCCCTCGCCAGACAATTTAAACAGTAAGCAGCGGCCATGATTGGAAAAACGCGACAAGAACCGGCTGCGGAAACGGCGGAGTCCTTTGATCCGGCGCTGGGCCAGCCGCGCGGCGTGTTGCGGCAGTCACCGCCGGCAGGAGCCAGATTCCGTCATGCTCGACGGACCGCCGATCCAGAGCTTGTCTCGTGGATTGACCACTACTGGATGGTCTACTGGGACCTGCGCGGTCTCGAACCTCATACCGTGGAAACCCTTCCGCATCCGAATGTGCATGTCGTTTTTGAGAAGCCGGAATCAAGGGCCTGGGGCATATCTACGAGCAAATTTTCGCGTGCACTTGAGGGCAAGTCGCACGCTTTCGGAATCAAATTCACGCCCGGCGGTTTTTTTCCCTTTTCTCGGTTCGTCCGTCTCTTCGCTGGCCAATCGCTCCGTGCCTGTATGCAAGATTTTTGACAGCGCAGTGGATGCGCTCGAACACACCATCCTTTCGACTGAAGATGCAGACGAGATGACCGCTGCCGCTAATGCCTTTTTACTGCACCGGATTCCGAAGCCGGATGAAAAAGTGGATCAGGCGCGAGAGCTGGTTGCTTGCATTCTCAACGAACGGGCGATCCTCACGGTGGAAGACCTTGCTGCGCAAACAGGAATCAATGTGCGCTCGCTTCAGCGGCTCTTCAGCCAATATGTGGGCGTGAGCCCGAAGTGGGTCATCCGCCGCTACCGTCTGCATGAATTGCTGGAACAGATGCACTCCGGCCAACGCCTCGATTGGGCGCAACTCGCGGTCGATCTCGGATATTTCGACCAGGCGCACCTGATCAACGATTTCAAATCGATTGTCGGCTATACGCCAACAGAGTATCCGGGTTTGGAGCCGCTGCGCGTCTAGACCTGATCTCCTTTTTGCCCCATGACAAGAGCTCCTGCCCACGAGTATTCTTTTGGAAAATCGCTTTAGCAGAGGTGAGGCGTACTGCTTGAGATCTCGACTCTTCGGCTCTTGGATCGCACTTTTTCTTCTATCTGTTGCTGGCTGCGTCTTCGCTGAAACTGGCGAGTCCGGCTGGTTACGCTATGCGCCAATTCAGGATGCAGGCGCGCTGAAGCGATATGCCTCACTGCCAACGGTCGTCGTCTCACTCGATCACAGCATGGTTGTAAAGAGTGCAGAGGCTGAGCTGGCCCGAGGGGTTCAAGGCATGCTGGGTCGGTCACTGCATATAGAAGCGAACGATGTGCAGCATGCCGATGCATTTGTGCTTGGAACAGTTCCAGAAGTCGTACGGCAGTTCCCAATGCTGCACGCAAGTCATGTAAGCGGCGATGGCTTTTGGCTTGGTACAACGCATGCGCACGGTCATGCTTACATTGTGGTCGCTGGCGGAGACGAACGCGGTATCCTTTACGGCGCATTCGCACTGCTGAGCCGCATTGCACAGTTTAAAGATGTCGAGCATCTCGATGACGCGGAGACGCCCGCCGCTCCTGTTCGATGGGTCGATGAATGGGACAATTCCGACGGCACAATCGAGCGCGGCTATGCTGGCCGATCGATCTTCTTTGACAAGGGCACTGTCCGCGACGATCTGACACGCGCCAGCGAGTATGCTCGCCTGCTGGCTTCGGTCGGCATCAACGGTTGCAATGTCAACAACGTAAATGCCGCTCCCGATGTGTTGAGCGACGCATCGCTAAAGCAGCTCGCGCGCATTGCCGATGCTTTTCGCCCATGGGGTGTGCGGCTGGCGCTTTCCGTGAACATTGCCAGCCCACAGACAGTGGGCAAACTCGACACCTTCGACCCACTCGATCCGCGCGTACAGTCCTGGTGGCGCGAGAAGGCCGATGAGATATACACGCTGATTCCAGACTTTGCCGGAGTCACCGTCAAGGCGGATTCGGAAGGTCAGCTAGGACCATCGAGCTACGGACGCACACCCGCGGACGCAGCGAATGCTCTCGCGCGGGCACTCAAACCGCATGGCGGCGTGGTGCTCTATCGAACGTTCGTCTACAACCATCACCTGGACTGGCGTGATCCGAAGAATGATCGCGCCCGCGCCGCCTATGACATCTTTCATCCACTCGACGGCAAGTTCGACGACAACGTGGTGCTGCAAATCAAGCACGGTCCCATCGACTTCCAGACGCGCGAACCTGTTTCGCCGCTGCTCGGAGGATTGGAAAAGACAAACAAAGCTGTCGAGGTAGAAGTCTCGCAGGAGTACACCGGACAGCAGCGTCACCTTTGTTTCCTCATCCCCATGTGGAAGGAAGTGCTCGATTTCGATCTGCATGCGCAAGGCGCGGGCACGCCGGTCAAAGACCTCGTCGCGGGCAAAACCTTTCATCGTCCGCTTGGTGGGTTTGTTGCCGTCACGAACGTTGGCCTCGACGCAAATTGGCTCGCGCACCCCCTGGCGATGGCAAATCTGTACGGCTTCGCCCGGCTGGCGTGGAATCCTGATTTAAGGTCGCAAACGATTGCAGAGGAATGGACGCGGCTCACCTTTGGCAACGATCCACTGGTCGTGCACACCATTACCGCGATGCAGTTAGCGTCCTGGCACATTTATGAGAGCTACACCGGCCCCCTGGGCGCAGGCACCATGACGGATATCATCGGCATCCATTATGGCCCGGGCATTGAGTCGTCCGAGCGTAACGGATGGGGTCAGTGGCATCGCGCCGATCACGACGGCATCGGCATGGACCGCACAGTTGCGACTGGCACTGGCTATATCAGCCAGTACCACGAACCAGTAGCCGCGATGTATGAATCGCTGACGACTTGCCCCGACCCGCTGCTTCTCTTCATGCACCACGTTCCTTACACCTACAAACTGCACTCGGGCAAAACAGTCATCCAGCAAATTTACGATTCTCACTACGAAGGCGCCGATGCCACAGCCGGACTGGTCACGCAGTGGAAATCGCTGAAGGGCCATGTGGACGACGAACGGTATGCCGACGTCCTGACCCGTCTCGAATACCAGGTTGGTCACGCTATCGTCTGGCGCGATGCGATCAACGAGTGGTTCCTCAGGACCTCAGGCATTCCAGACGATAAAGGCCGTGCCGGTCATCATCCAAACCGCATTGAAGCGGAGTCGATGCAACTCCACGGCTACACGCCCGTCGATGTGACGCCATGGGAGACAGCCTCCGGCGGCAAGGCCATCGCCTGCGACATGGCAGGCGGTTGCACCGCTACATTGTCATTCAGGGGCAAGACAGGCAGCTACGATCTCGCCACGCAGTACTTCGATCAGAACAATGGCACAGCGCATTTCCGACTGTATGTGAATGAAAAACTCGTCGATTCATGGGCAGCGGATAACAATCTACCCTCGGCAGAGATGAACGGCCATACAAGCACCCGTCACATTACGCCCGCAGTCGCACTGCGCACAGACGACACCGTTCGGATCGAAGGCATTCCCGACCAGGGTGATAAAGCTGCCCTGGATTACGTAGAGATCTTCTGAAACATCGGACACCTCATACTCAGGAAGAGGCTTCGACGCGCGGAGAATCTACTAAAATTGATCCATGTCCTACACTGCGGCCATTGACAGCCTCTTTGCATTGGCGGGAGAACTGCACTTTACTCCAGGTCAACCACGGCGCAAGTTTGAGCTCGAGCATATGCGCGTGCTTGCCTCCGCGTTGGGCGATCCGCAAAAGAAATTCCCATCCGTATTAATCGCCGGCACCAACGGAAAAGGCTCGACGTCCGCCACCCTGGCCTCGATCCTTAGCGTGGCCGGATATCGCGTAGGACTCTACACCTCACCCCATCTGGTGCGCGTCAATGAGCGTATCCGGATCAACGGCAATGACATACCCGATGACGACCTTGCCCGCTTCTATTTCCACGTCGATGACACAGCGCGCAAGCTCGTCGATGAAGGCCGTCTGCCTGCGCCTCCCAGCTTTTTTGAAGCGATAACGGCACTTGCCTTCGTTGCCTTCGCCGAGGCGAAAATCGATATCGCCGTGCTCGAAGTCGGCATGGGCGGACGCCTGGACGCAACCAATATTGTCGAGCCGCTTCTCTCTGTCATTACTGATATTTCTCTCGATCACACGGAGTGGCTCGGTTCGACGATCACTGCCATTGCTCGCGAAAAAGCAGGCATTTTGCGCAAGCAAGGTGTCATGGTCACGCTGCCGCAACACCCGGAAGCGAACTCCGCCCTCGGCGAAGTGGCCACAGCCCTCGAAGTACGCGGCATCAACGCGGCCGAATACATTCCGCATCGCATCAACGCGGCCGAATACAGCCGGAATCGCTACTCTCTGCAAGTGCTGGGGCAGCTTATTGAGATCGATTCGCCGCTCATTGGACAGCACCAGCAGCGCAATATCGCGCTTGCCATCGCAGCCACGGTGGAATTATGTAACAATCATAGTTACATATTAACCGCAGCTCATGTCGAAGCAGGAATACGTGCTACCCGCTGGATGGGACGCATGGAGCGGTTCACTGCATCGAACGGTGTAGAAATTCTGCTCGACGTAGGACACAACCCGGCAGGGGCCTGGGCTGTGCGCTCGGTTCTGGCAAGTCTCGAAGACCGCCAACCAAAAACGCTGATCTTCGGCTGCCTCCGCGATAAGGCCATTCAGGAAATCGCACAGATTCTCTTTCCTTTGTTTGATTGGATTCTGCTTATGCCTGTCGATTCTCCACGCTCCGCAAGCCTTGAAGAACTCACCGCGGCAGCAACAGCTACGGGTTCCACATTCGAAGCGTGTTCCGATGCGCGTACCGCATTGCAGCGTGCGCAGGAGCTTACCTCTACGCATGGCTTGATCGTAGGAACCGGCTCCGTGTACCTCGTCGGCGTACTCCGGGCGGAGTTGACAAGATGACACGACGCGTCCTCAGCCCACGGCCAAATCCATTACCGCTCACAAATCGTCTGCTTTCTCTTTTTGTACAGGGGCCTATTTTCTTTGTCTCAACTGCCTTCTTTGGCAGCCTCTCTCTGGCAGCCTCTCTCTTTGAGAATGACGGCAAGATGCAGCATCGCATCGCCCAGATCTGGGCGCGGACCTCGGTTGCCATCAGCAGTTGCCCGACGATCATTGTTGGCGAAGGAAACCTGAGAAAGCATAAAGTGGCTGTCTATGCCTGTAATCATTTGTCCTATATGGACACGCCGGTCATCTTCAGCTCGCTACCCTTCCAATTTCGAATCGTGGCGCGACATGACCTCTGGAAGCTCCCTTTTATTGGCTGGCATTTGCGCCGCTCTGGGCAAGTGCCCGTCAATGTAGATAACCCCCGCGCATCGATTTCCAGCCTGGGCAGTGCCGTCAAGACGCTCAAGTCTGGCATGCCGTTATTCATCTTCCCCGAGGGCGGGCGCACCGAGACAGGACATCCCAATGCATTCCTGAACGGCCCTGCCTTTATGGCCATCCGCGCCCAGGTGCCTATCGTCCCGATGGCTCTGATCGGCACCCATGAGTTACTGCCGATCCACACAGGGCAGTTTTATCCTGTGCCCATTACACTGGCCGTTGGCGAACCGATCGAGACTACCGGCTATACCATCCGCCAGGTCGAAGAATTGACTGTTCGCCTGAGTGATGAGATCTGCTGCCTGTATTATGCGCACTCTTATCTGCAGGCGCCCGCACATCCAAGCCTCGACGCCATTACCGAGATTCCGGAGAATGCCTTATGACCGATCCAAAACCCCGCATTGCTATCCCGGAACCCCATTCCACTGAGCTTGACTACAACCGGCGCAGCTGGCCGCAATATGCCCGGGCGATAGAGGCCTGCGGCGCCATAGCAGTGCCCATCCCCCTGGCCGAGTCGCCAGCCTCGGTGGCCCGGCTGGTTGCCTCATGCACTGGCGTATTGCTGCCTGGCAGCCCAGCCGATGTGAACCCTCAAAAGTACGGTCAGGAGCCGTTTCCCGAATGTTCTCCTGCGGATGCAGCCCGGGAAGCTGTAGATGAATTGCTCCTGCAGGATGCTTTCAACCTGCATAAACCCCTGCTTTGCATCTGTTATGGGACGCAATCCCTCAATGTCTGGAAGGGCGGTACGTTGACTCAGCACCTGTCCACTCCTGTCAATCACGAGGCTGGCCGGGAGATCACCGAAGCCCACCCGGTCGCACTCGCTGCGGCAACTCAGCGGATTATCGGCTTTGCGGGAGAACTTGCCGTCAACAGCAGCCACCATCAGGCCATTGACAAGCCCGGAGACGGCCTCGACGTCATCGCGATTGCGCCAGATGGAACCGTGGAGGCCGTCGAACAACGCGGAGAGCATTTCGTCCTCGGCGTGCAATGGCATCCGGAACGTACACTCGACACCAGTCCTGCCTCCAAAACGATCTTCACAGGATTTATCGATGCCGTGCGCGCCTGGAAGCCGCGCGAGATTCGTGAGTCCATCTCCCGATGAAGGCAGCTGCAATTGAAGCCTCCGTACAGGAAGCAGGCCTTCACCCCTTATCCCAGGAAACGGCGGCGCGCTTCGAAACCTACCTGGAATTGCTGCTGAAGTGGAATGCCAAGCTCAACCTGACCGCCATTCGGGAGCCGGAGGCGATTGTTACGCGCCACTTTCTTGAATCGATCTTTGCTGCCCAGCAGCTTCCGGCAGATATCGGAACTCTATTGGACTTTGGCTCAGGCGGTGGATTTCCAGGCATACCGATTGCCCTTTCCCATCCACAAATGCAGGTAACTCTGGGCGAATCGCAGTCGAAGAAGGCATCATTCCTTCGAGAAGTCGTACGCACTCTCGATTTGCACAACTGTGAGGTTCACGGAGGAAGGGTCGAGGGGTTGAGCCAGGAGTTCGATGTCGTGGCCATGCGTGCGGTGGACAAGATGCAGGAAGCCTGCCGCGAAGCCATCAGAAAAGTCTCCCTCGGAGGCTATCTCGTAATTCTCACCACCGACGATGCCGTCCCCTCAATCGAGACTGATTTCGACCAGATCATCTGGGCCGCTCCTCTTCTCATTCCAAAGTCCACGCAGCGGGTTCTTCTCACCGGTCGCAAAGACCATGTTCCACGTGGAACAAAATAACGAATCCATAAGACCCGAACCCATCATGTTCCACGTGGAACATCGAAAGTTTTCCACGGAACGCTTTCGTTAGCATTTTTATCAAAGAATGTTTTCTGTCCCCCTATCCCCATATACAACAGCTAGTTAAGCCTTTGATACTTGGCGGCCAAAAAGTCTTCCACAATTTCTGACCGGTTCTGCACAGGCCTCTCCAATTGAATTCCTCGCCTCCGATCTTTAGTCTTTGACTACCGTTATGAGTAAGGTTCTGGCTGTAGTCAATCAAAAAGGTGGAGTTGGAAAAACCACTACCGCGATCAATTTAGCCGCCGCGCTTGCTCTTGAAGGCCTCAATTGCCTCCTGATCGACTGCGATCCCCAGGCAAATTCCACAGGAGGCTATGGTTTCACCCGGGATGATGAGCGCAAATCCACCTATGACATCCTTTTAGGCGAGTCCACCATTGAGGCCGCCCTTCTTTCGACCGAAATCACTACACTGAAACTCGTTCCGTCGAACAAAAACCTCATCGGAGCCAATGTCGAACTGATCCAGCAGGAAAATCGTGCCCACAGGCTGAAGGAAGCTCTCGCCCCCGAACGGTCGAAATATGACTATGTCATTCTTGATTGCCCTCCGGCGCTCGACCTGCTTACGCTGAATGCTCTGGTGGCGGCGGATAAGCTACTCGTTCCCATGCAGGCCGAATACTTCGCCCTTGAGGGCATCAGTGAGCTGATGCACACCCTGGACCGCATCCGCGAGGCCTTTAATCCCCAGCTTGAAATCGAAGGCGTCCTGCTGACCATGTATGACGACCGCACGAATTTGGCCCAGCAGGTCACTGAAAACCTCCGCGAGTTCTTTAAGGAAAAGCTGTTAAAGACCGCCATTCCCAGGAACGTTCGCCTGGCTGAAGCGCCCAGCTACGGTAAACCGGTCATTCTCTACGACCCAAAATCACGGGGAGCTGAAAGTTATATCGAATTGGCGGATGAGCTCCTTCAACGCAACAATATCGAGAGCCCAAAAGCCAAAGAACGAAAAGCGCTGGCAGGGAAGCGAAAAAAAAACGACATACGTTTCTGGCCCTACGCATAAAGAGAAAGCTGAGGACGACCCATGAGCACTGCTACTGAAACTCCGAAACGGCGGGCCCTAGGAAAAGGACTGGAATCGTTGCTGCCAAGAGTGCAGGCAACGGTGGCCGCCTCTGCGGAAACTGCGCCGAAACCACCGGCAGCAGAAACTGCCGGAAGGCCACATGAGATCCCTGTCGGTGAGATTGATCGCAATCCTTACCAGACGCGCAGCCGCGTCGATGAGCAACAGCTCGCCGAGTTAGCCAGTTCCATTGCCTCTACGGGAGTGGTTCAGCCGATCATTGTGCGCCCATTGCCCAATGGCCGCTTTCAGCTGATCGCTGGTGAGCGGCGCTGGCTCGCCTCGCAGAAGGCCGGCAAGGACTCCGTACCCGCCATTGTCCGTCAGGTCTCCGACGAACAAGCGATGGAGATGACCATCGTAGAAAATCTGCAGCGTGCCGATCTTAACCCCATGGAGCAGGCCCGCGCTTTTGAACGCCTTGGCCGGGAGTTCAAGCTCACCCAGGAACAGATGGCGCAACGGACCGGCAAAGATCGCGCCTCGGTCTCGAATTTTTTGCGCCTGCTCCGTCTCCCGTCTGAAGTCCAGGGCAAAGTCGAGTCAGGAGATTTGAGCTTTGGGCATGCACGCGCACTTTTGCCGCTAGAAAATCCGGAGACCATTTTGAAAGCTGCTCAAAAGGTCTCGGCGCTTTCCATGTCTGTGCGCCAGACAGAGAGCTACGTGCAAGGCCTTCTTAATCCCGAAAAGAAAGTCGATAGCGAACATAAGGCGAAAATACAGCTCGATCCCAATGTACGTGAAGCGCAGGATCGCCTTCAGCGTTCCCTTGGCCTTAAAGTGCGCATCGAGGACAAAAATGGCCGCGGGCGCGTCATCATCGAATATTCGCGGCTTGAAGATTTCGATACTCTGCTCGAAGTGCTTGGCAACTGAAGCACGGGGGAGACCTGTAGTTTGCCCCACTCCCCCGCTTGACCTCAAATGCAACAGCCCGCAATCGGCGGCAGTCCTTACTTCGGTGGAGGCGAGGGCTTTCCCGCAAGATCGCAGGCCCGCCACAGATACCAGCTTGCCACGGATCTCCACGGCTTCCATCGCTGGCCGCGTCGCAACATCTCCGCAGGAGTTGCCAGCATTTCGGCATCAAAAGGCTTGTTCTTCGGCAGCTTCTTGAACGTAAGCGAGAATCCTTTGCGCACGCCGTAATCTGTTACCGGAAAAACATCTGGCCTGCCCAGGCGGAAGATCAGAAGCATCTCCACCGTCCATGGGCCGATGCCTCGCACCTGCGTCAACCGGTCGACAATCTCATCATCCGGCATGCGGCGAATTGCGACGAGCGTGGGCACTGTGCCGTCGATGGTCTTCGCGGCAAGATCGCGCAGAGCCTTCGCTTTGCTGCCAGATAAACCGGCCGACCGCAACATGTCATCGCTTGCTCCCAACAAGTGCTCAGGGCTGGGATGAATTTCTCCAAAAAGCGTCAGCAGGCGCTTTAGAATCGCGGCGGCGGCCTTTCCGTGAAGCTGCTGGTAGATGATTGATTCCAGCAGCGCTTCAAACGGCGAATGTTGGCTCTTGAGTTTCAAGGTGTATGGCCCGGCGCGTTCCATCAGCTGGCCAAGTTTCGGATCGGCTGCAGCAAGTTCGCGGCAGGCCAGAGCAGCATCGTATCGTACAGGGCGGCGTCCGTCAGTCATCAGAGGAGAGTGTAATCGAAATTGTGCGCGAATAGGGAACAAATGGCGAAGAAAATAACGGGCCGTGGATTTTTGCTTGGTGGACAGGAGCGATTCGAGGGTAAAGAGGTAGAAATCCGCTCACCATGGGACCAGAGCATCATAGGTACGGTACAACAGGCCGAACGCGCAGCAGCCATCGAAGCCGCGCGTCGACTCGACCAATCTTTCTCCGTTACGCGCAAGCTGGCCAGCTATGAGCGAAAGCAAATCCTCGAGAGCGTAGCCGCCAAAATCGTCGCGCATAAAGAAGAACTGACACAGCTGATCGTCGCTGAAGCAGGGAAGCCGCTGAAAACCGCTCGCGTAGAAGTCGACCGCGCAGTCTTGACGTTCACTACTGCCGCTGAAGAAGCTGTCCGCGAAAGCGGCGAAGTTCTTCCCCTCGATCTGCTCCAGGGCAGCGAAGGCCGATGGGGCATAGTACGTCGCTTTCCTGCCGGACCTGTCTTCGCCATCACTCCTTTCAATTTTCCGCTCAATCTGGTCGCGCATAAACTGGCACCCGCCGTAGCCGCAGGCTGCCCGGTCCTAGTCAAGCCCGCGCCGCAGACACCCTTCTGTTCATTGAGGCTGGGCGATTTTCTTCTCGACGCAGGCTGGCCAGCGGACGCGATCGCCGTGATGCCGCTTGCGAACGACGATGCAGCATTTCTGCTTGAGCATGACGACCGCCTGAAGGTATTGAGCTTTACCGGCAGCGCACAGGTGGGCTGGGCTTTGAAACAGAAAGCCGCGAAGAAGCGCGTATTGCTCGAGCTCGGCGGCAATGCGGCCATGATCGTTCACGGCGACTGGCCGGATATCGCAGCAGTAGCCCGGAAGGCAGTCACCGCCGGAACCAGCTATGCCGGCCAAAGCTGTATCTCCGCGCAGCGCGTCTATGTCGAGCGTTGCATCTTTGACGAATTCGTCCAGCACGCCGTCAAGCACGCTGGAACGCTCATCCTGGGCGATCCAACGAATGAGGCAACCGATGTCGGCCCAGTGATTCGCCCCTCCGATGCAGAAAGGATCGAAAGCTGGATCGACGAGGCTCGCGCAGTGGGTGTCACCGTCCTCACTGGCGGCTCGCGTGAAGGCAACCTGGTCGAACCAACACTGCTGACCGGTACGCGCAGCCCCATGAAGGTGCTCGATGAAGAAGTCTTTGCGCCTGTTATCGCGATTGAGCCCTATGACGATTTCAACGCTGTGCTCGACGAAATCAACCGCTCGCGCTATGGATTGCAGGCAGGTCTCTTCACCCGCGACGCAGGCAGAATCTTCCATGCCTACGAGACGCTCGACGTAGGCGGCTTGATCGTTGGCGATACGCCCACCTGGCGTCTCGACCCGATGCCCTATGGCGGTGTGAAAGATTCCGGCCTTGGCCGCGAGGGCCTGCGATACGCCATCGAGGAGATGACGGAACGCAAATTATTGGTGATGGCGCTGTAGCTAAAAAGAGTGACAGAGGTAAGGCTCTCTCCATGATCCCAGACGCTGAGGCAGGAACTGGGAGAGCTATAGTTAAAAGAAACGATGGCGACAAACCTCACCACGATCGCGGCACCGCAAGGCCCCAGCACCACGCTGCTCTATAACGACTGGTATCCGGCCCTGCGCAGTGAATTACTGCAGGGCACAAAATTGACCACCGTGATGCTCATGGACATTCCGCTCGTGCTGGGGCGCCGTGCCGACGGGCACATCTTCGCGATGCGCGACAGCTGCCCGCATCGCGGCATTCCGCTTTCCTGCGGATGGTTCGACGGCAAGGGACTCACCTGCAAATATCACGGCTGGGTCTTTGAACCGGTCTCTGGCCAGTGCCTGGAGATCCCTTCTCTCACCAGTAAGGACACGCTCGACCCCGCGCGCATCTATGGCACCGCTTTCCCTTGTGAAGAGCGCGACGGCTATGCATGGGTGTATGTTCCGGAGCCGGGCTCGGGCCGTGTTCGCGACACGGCTTCGCTGCCGCCCGTTCCTGAAGCGCCGAAATTCGGCCCGCGCTTTCGCAGCGAACATCTTACCGCCGATCTGCCCTGCAACGTAGACCACGGCATCATCGGTCTCATGGACCCGGCGCACGGACCCTTTGTGCATCAGGCATGGTGGTGGCGGAAGCAGGCCAGTATCCACGAAAAAGAAAAGTGCTTCGAGCCGATAGAACAAGGCTTTCGCATGGCCTCTCATACTCCCTCCGCCAACAGCGCGCCTTACAAGCTTCTCGGCGTCTATGGCGAGCCGATTACGACGACCATTGACTTCGTGCTGCCCAATCGCCGCTATGAAAGTATCCGTGCCGGTGACAAATGGTTTTCGAGTCTTACAACTGTAACTCCTACAGTTTCAAATGCGTGCCGTATCGATGTCTACGCCGCCTGGAATGTCTTCCACAACATCCCATTTGTAACTTCGATTGCTCGTTTTTTCGGTAAGCGATTCGTGGAGCAGGACCAGCTCACCATGATCCAGCAGGCGGAGGGCTTGAAATACAATCCCACCCTCATGCTCATTGATGATGCAGATCGCCCCGCCAAATGGTACTTCGCGCTCAAGCAGGCGCGGATCGAAGCCGCTGCAACCGACCAGCCGATGCGACATCCTATGCCAGGCCCTGTGACACTTCGCTGGCGCAGTTAAACAGCAGCTGCCACCTCACTCCGCATATTTTCGTCTTCCTCCACCACCAGCTCATTTACATGGATTTTCATCTGCGTCCCAAGCTCCCGGAATTTCTCTTCCCATTCTTCGGGAATATCCTGCTTGCGCGAAAGCTTCAGCGTGTCGTACCAGATATTCTGCGCCTGCCACATATTCACCTCAAAGGGAAGTTCGTTCAGCGTTCTCGCCGTCAGCAGAGCATTGTCCAGGCGAAGCATGTTCTTGAAGTCGTCGTTCAGGCTCACCATCACGCGCTTCATCCTCTGGTCAGCGATGTAGCCGAGCACATTCTTCTCAAGATCGATTTGATCAGCCGAGGCCAGTCCGCAACACGCACGCACCTGCAACGCATCAATCGGATCGCTCTCAATCGCCCGCCGCAGCCCCGCATTCACAGCGAAACTCGCAGCCAGGCTGAGTGCTGCAGGCTTGGGCAATCCGCTCTTGCCCAGGAAGTGCAGGAGCGACGAGTGGTCCTGGTAAATGGCGATCAGGCTCGACTCGACCTCGGAGATGGTTGTATTCAGAATCAGTTGAAGAATCCGTCGCTGCTCATCTCTAAAAAGCGAGTGGACGGAGTAGGTGACTCCATTGAAGAGACGATCAAATAAACGAATCAGCGCCGGGAAGTCCGCTCCAATCACGGCTGACCGTGCTTTCTGAACGAAGTCAGTATATTGCTCAAGCTGCCATGGGTCGTAGCTCTTCACGACGGCCGTAATATTTTGATCTCCAAAATGAACCACAGCGAAGACGACCGTTTCCGGTTGCTGCGTAATCTGCGAGGCAACCCGCGCCTGCCCGAGCAGCAACCGCCCCCGACCGGAGGTGACCGCTTCATAAGAAAGCCTGCGAATCGAGTAGCAAAAAATCTCCGCGTCTTCGGGATAGCTCGTAAATACTGAGCTGATGGCATAGTGTGCCGCAACCTGCTCCAGGCCCACCTCCATCGTTTTGATCAGACGCAGATAGATGGATGCACCGTTTTCCTGTTCCGGAATATTACTGGTCGCTTTGCGGAGCTGTTCTAAAAACTGCGCTTCTAGCGTTTGTACCGCCGCGCCGAATACTTCCGCGGCGAGCTGCAGCATCCGTCCGGCATAAGCAATAATCTGCAGCGTTTCAATGCCGGAGATTTCGTCGAAGAACCAACCGCAGCTCGTATACATCAAGAGCGCCTGACGCTGCATTTCCATCAGCTTGAGCGCTGTGATCCGCTCCTCGCTATTTAGTTCATGACTCGCATGCGAAGCCAGGAAACGAGCCGTCATGGTGCTGGTGCGATCCAGCACTACACCGATGTATGCATCGCGAGCTGCCCACACATCTTCAAAAAGCGGCCTCGCCGCTTTTTCCGTCAAAGGAATCACCGCATCCCGCAACCCGTCCAGAGCTTCTCGCAACGGTCCACGCCATTGCTGGGTCCACTCCGGGTGGTTTCCCATATTGCAGCCGCAGTTGGAGCGCCAACGTTCGACGCCGTGCGCGCAGCTCCATGACGTGTCTTCCACAATCTGCGCTTCCTGCGTTGGCGGGAACCTCTCCAAAAATTCGCCGTAATTAGTCAACCGCACATCAGGACTTTTCTCAATCAGTTTCAGTGCATAGGAAAGCGCCATCTCACCATGCTTATGATGATGGCCGTAGCTCTCCCCATCTGTGGCCACGTGCACAATCTGCGGCGAAACGTCTGCACTAAAGCCGCCCATCAGGCGAGTGGCAAATTGATCGCCGCTGTTCAACAGGCCTTCAAAGGCGATTGCCCGCGAACGAGGACCATCGTAGAAAAAGACCGCAATATCGCGACCCTTCTTCAAACGCACCAGGTATGGGTGCCGTGTATTCAGCGTCTCGGCATCCGTCTCCGTCCACGCCAGCTCGGCTTCCTCCGCGTCCTTGCTCGCTAGGGGACGCACACGGGCACACTGGCCGGGTGCGAGAATCGTAAATTTGATGCCGTGGTCGGCCAGCAGCTCCAGCGTTTCCGTGTCCACAGCGGTTTCAGCCAGCCACATACCCTCCGGCTTGCGTCCGAAGCGGCGCACAAAATCGGCAATTCCCCAGCGGATCTGCGTCTCGCGGTCGCGCGTATTCGCCAGAGGCATAATGATGTGGTTGTAGACCTGCGCCATGGCCGAACCATGCCCGGAAAATCGCTTCTGACTCGCCCGGTCGCCTTCTAATACCATTCGATACGTGCGCGGAGCCTTTTCCGCCAGCCAGGAAAGCAGTGTCGGACCGAAGTTAAAGCTGATATGCGCATAATTGTTCAGAATGCGGGTAATCTCATTCTTCTTATTCACAATGCGCGAAGCGCCATTCGGCGCATAGCATTGTGAGGTAATGCGTTCGTTCCAGTCGTGGAAGGGCGCGGCGGAATCCTGCGTTTCTACTTGTTCGAGCCAGGGATTCTCGCGCGGTGGCTGGTAAAAGTGCCCGTGGATACAGACATAGCGTGTGGCGTTCGGCATTGGGGAGCAGCTCCGGTCACTCGTCTCTGTATTGTAAGGTCGAGACGATTCGCCGATGCAAACAGCTACCGACTTTGCCGACAGCTTCGCTGGGCAATTTCAGGGCATTCCCTATCAGGACTTGTGATGCAGTGGCTTCAGCGCAGGAACCGGCAATCTCCCTGTACACTACCTTTTCGAAATAAACCCTAGAGAAACGAGATCCATGCCGCGTAAGTACTCTGCACTTCTTTTCCTCTTCCTGTCTGTTTTTCTGTGCGCAGGCATCTGCCACGCCGCCCAGGGCCACATCTTCAAAGCGGAGAACGGGAAGTTCACGCTCGACGGTCAGCCCTTTCAGGTCATCTCCGGCGAAATGCATTACGCGCGTATTCCACGGGCATACTGGCGCGATCGTTTCCGGATGGCGAAGGCCATGGGCTTGAACACCATCACGACATATGTCTTCTGGAATGAGCATGAGCCGCAGCCCGGCGTGTACGACTTCTCCGGCAACAACGACGTGGCCGAGTTCGTCCGCGAAGCCCAGCAGGAAGGTCTCTACGTCATCTTGCGGCCAGGCCCCTACGCCTGCGCCGAGTGGGAGTTTGGCGGCTATCCCGCGTGGCGACTTAAAGATCACGACACCGTCGTGCGTTCCAGCGACCCCAAATTTATGATCCCCGCGCAACGGTGGCTCGCCCGATTAGGCCAGGAGCTGGCCCCGCTGCAAATCGAAAACGGCGGTCCCATCATTCTGGTACAGGTTGAGAACGAATATGGCTCCTTCGACAAAGACCATGCCTACATGGAGCAGATTCACCACGCGCTGATCGACGCCGGCTTTACCAAAGCGCAGCTCTATACCGCAGACGGCCCGGAAGAAGTGCCGGACGGCTCGCTGCCCGAACTGCCCGCCGCCATCAACTATGGCCCCGGCGAAGCGCAGAAGGGCTTTGCCCTGCTCAGAAAAATGCGGCCTGACGGCCCGTTCATGAACAGCGAATACTGGGATGGCTGGTTCGATCACTGGGGCGCGAAACACGCCCACACGGACACTCAAAAGCAAGCTGCCGATCTTGACTGGACACTGCGCCAGGGCTACTCCATCAGCCTGTATATGTTTCACGGCGGTACCAGCTTCGGCTGGATGAACGGCGCCAACTCCAATGGAAAGAACTACGAGCCAGATGTCACCAGCTACGACTACGACTCCCCGCTCGACGAAAGCGGGCGCCCCACGCCAAAGTATTTCCTCTTCCGTGACACCATTGCGAAAGCCACCGGCATCACCCCGCCACCCATCCCACAAGTCGCCCCAGCAGTGACGTTGCCGGCCTTCACGCTCACACAATCATCCTCGCTTTGGAACAACCTGCCTGCGCCCACACACAGCGAGCAGCCGCTCTCCATGGAAGACCTCGATCAGGCCTATGGCTACATTCTCTACCGGACAACACTGACTGACCCTATCAGCGGCGACCTCGTGCTCGACCAGCTCCACGACTACGCCCGAATCTACGTGGACGGCAAATTTGCCGGAGCACTCGACCGTCGTTTAGATCAGAACTCGCTGCCTTTACACATCACCTCGCAGAACGCCCGACTCGACATCCTTGTCGAAAACACAGGCCGCGTGAACTTCACCAAGGTCCTGCGCGGCGAGCGTAAAGGCATCACCAGGCAGGTCACCCTCGCGGGTAAGGCCCTTACTGGCTGGGGGATCTATCCGCTGCCCATCTCCGCGCCCGAAACATACAACTTCAGCGATGCACCCTGCACCGGTCCATGTTTCTACCGCGCCACATTCAGCATTGGCAAGCCAGCCGACACCTTCCTCGACACCAGCGCCTTCACCAAGGGCCAGGTCTGGATCAACGGGCACAATCTCGGCCGCGTCTGGAACGTTGGACCGCAAAAGACGCTTTATGTGCCGGGGCCGTGGCTCAAGGCGGGCGAGAACCAGGTCGTCGTTTTCGACCTTGACGGTGCGCCTAACCGCAGCCTTCAGGGGCTCGATCGCCCTATACTCGATGCCGCAGTCAGGAAGTAAGCTCGTAGTATGGAAAAGCTCGATTTACTGCTGACCGAAGCCCGCAACCCCGCGACCGCGAATCTCGACCAGCTGGGAACGCTCGATCTGCTCAAGACCATGCACACCGCCGACCGCGATGTGCTGACCGCCGTCGAAGACGAGCTCCCGCACATTGTGCAGGCCGTCGATGCCATCGTGGCGCGCATCGACAACGGTGGTCGCCTTTTCTACCTCGGCGCAGGCACCTCTGGACGTCTCGGCGTTCTCGACGCTTCCGAGTGCCCGCCTACCTACAACACGCCGCCCGAACTGGTACAGGGATTAATCGCCGGCGGCGACATCGCCCTGCGCAAATCTGTGGAGCGAGCCGAAGACGACGCCTCCCAGGGACAGAGAGACCTCGAAGCCCACCGCTTCAGCCAAAAAGATGCGCTCGTAGGCATCGCCGCTAGCGGCCGCACGCCCTACGTGCTCGGCGGCATCGACTACGCACGCAAACTTGGTGCAGCAACCATCGGCCTGAGCTGCGTTCCCGGTTCGCGCCTTGCGCAGCATGCTGAAATTGCCATCACGCCCGCCGTAGGCCCAGAAGTCGTTACCGGCTCGACGCGCATGAAGGCAGGCACGGCAACGAAGCTCGTGCTCAACATGCTTTCAACGGGATCATTGGTGCGTCTGGGCTACGTCTATGGCAACCTGATGGTCAACGTGCAGCCGACAAACGTAAAGCTTCGCGATCGCGCCGCGCGAATCATCTCCACGCTCACCGAATTGCCATACGAAAAGGCCGCCGCACTCCTCGACGAAGCAGGTTCGGTGAAAACGGCAATCGCCATGCAGCGGCTGGGCCTCACGCGCACCGACGCAGAAGCCAGGCTGGCACAATCGAAGGGGAGACTGCGCCAAGCCCTCAAATAGGCTTACTCCGTGCGCAACACCTGCATCGGATCGATCTCCATGGCCCGTCGCGCCGGCAGGTAGCACGCTGCCAGCGCCACCACCATCATCACAAGAGTCACACCAGCCATCGTCCACGGATCATACGCATGCACGCCATACAGCAATGAGCTGAAGCGGGCGATCACCTGCGTCAGGGCAAGAGCTGCAAGCACTCCTGCGACGGCTCCAAATACTGCCAACTTGCCGCCGCGCACCAGCACCCAGCGAAATACGTCGCGGCGATCCGCCCCTAGCGCCATGCGCACACCAATTTCGCGCGCATGCTGCGCTACCAGATACGAGATCACTCCATACAATCCGATGCTTGCCAGCAAAAGCGCAGCACCGGCAAATGTCGCCAGCAGAATCATCGTGAAGCGTCGCCCGGTGAGTGTGTATGCAATCGCTGCCTCCATCGACTCGGGGTTATACACGACCTGCTCATGATTCATTTGCGCCACCGCGCTTTGGATGCTGTTGAATGTCGCCTCGGCGTTATATCTCGAATGCACGACCGTATCCATGCCCATCATGGTCAGCCGTAATTGCTGCTCAGGCAATTGCATCATTGCCTGATAGATCTCGGCGCGCAGTGGATTGACAGCATCGTTATCCAACCCCCACTGATTCACATGTCCTACAACTCCAACCACCGTCGCCGGGTCATCATATTGCTCAAGGTGGATCTGCTTTCCGATCGGATCGGCATTGCCGAAGAACTTTCGCGCAAAGACCTCATCGATCACCACCGCACGCTGCGCGTGTTCGTCATCGCTCGCGGCAAGAAAGCGCCCTTTGCGCAATCGGATTCCCATGGCCGGCAAGTAACCCGGCTCAACGATGTATCGAATGGCCCAGTGCATCCCCGCCTGGTTTTGCGGCTTCGCTTCTCCATCGAGCCAGAAAAGGTCTTCATCATCCGACAGCATAGGGAGTGCCGCCCAGGAAAACGACACCGCATCCACTCCCGGTATTGCGGCGATACGCGCGTTCGCCTCGCGCAAATACGCGCGCTCTGCATCCGGTCCTTGGTTGATCATTGTGGGAGTGGGTTGCAGACCAAACGTGAGCACACCACGCGTCTGAAATCCCGTGTCCACTTCCGAGAGCTTCATCAGGCTACGAATCATCAACCCGGCCCCGGCCAGCAATACCAGCGTCGTCGCCATCTGGAATACCACCAGCCAGCTCTGCACCCGCTGCCGTGAGCCGGTTGCCGAGCGGCTGCCCTCTTTGAGTGCATCCTGGAGGTTCTGCTTGAAAATTCTTAGCGCAGGCATCAACCCAAATAAAGTGCCAGCCCCAAGCGAGACCGCCAGAGTAAAGCACAACACGGCGCCACTCACATGAACATCTGCTACTCGCGGCAGCTTCTCCGGCAACAGCCGCAGTAACAGCTTCGTACCCCATGAAGCAATCGCCAACCCCAGCGCTCCACCCAAAAGCGAAAGCATCAAGCTCTCGGTCAGCAACTGCCGTACCAACCGCACACGCCCCGCACCCAGCGCCGACCGCACAGCGAACTCTTGAGCCCGCGCATTCGACCGCACCAGCAGCAGGTTGGCAATGTTCACACAGGCAATCAACAGCACAAACCCAACTGCTCCCATTAGGATGAGCAGCAGCGGCTTCACATTGCGCACCATTTCATACTTGAAAGGAACAAGCTTAGCGCGAATTCCCTGGTCTGCCTCGGGATATATCTGTTCCAGCCGCTCGGAGACTTGCTTCATATCGGCCTGCGCCTGTTCCAGCGTCACTCCCGGCTTGAGCCGCGCAATCCCATGAATACCGAGTCCTGCAGCTCTGTAGTTCAAGGCCGGATTGCGAAATTGCCCAATCGGCACATAGATATCGGATGCACGAAAATTGTTGATCTGCAGATCAAAGTTCACAGGCACCACGCCCACAATGGTGTAATCGCGCCCGTCGAGTGTGAGCAATCGTCCTACCGCATCCGGCCGGGAGCCGAACTTGCGCTTCCAGAAACCCTCGCTGATCATCACCAGCGGCTCACGCCCAACCTCATCTTCATGCGGAGCAAACAGCCGCCCCATCACAGGCTTGACACCCAGCAACGGAAAGAAATCCGACGTGACAAGCTCCGCTCGTATCTCCTCCGCATCGCCCATGCCCGTCAGGCTGTAGCCCGTCCCCCGCGAAACCGCGAGCGCCTCCAACGTCTTGTTGTCGCGCTGCCAGTCGCGGAAATTAAGATAGGAAATCGAGCCTTCGCTGAAGTTTTGCTTGCTCGCATGCACCGTCACCAGCTCGTCCGCATGCGGATACGGCAGTGGATTCAACAGCACGCCATTCACAACCGAGAACAGCGCAGTATTTGCGCCGATGCCAAGCGCCAGCGTCAAAACCGCGACAACCGTGAATCCAGGGCTCTTCACCAGCATGCGCAGGCCAAAGCGAGCATCCTGCCACAGTGTCTCGAACCACGGCAGTCCCTGCCGCTCGCGATACGCAATCTTCGTCTGCTCCAGCCCACCAAGACGAATCATCGCCTGCCGTCGCGCCTCTTCCTCACTGAGTCCGGCACGCATGCCGTCTTCCACATGCATCGCCACGTGGCTTTCGAGCTCAGCCGAAAATTCTCCGTCCGCGCCTCTGAAGCGGAACAGCCCGCCAATCCGCATCCACAGAGCTCGCAGTTTTCTCATCACGCCTCCTCAGCCGGCGAGAGAAACCGGCCAATAATTACTGTCGCCTGCTCCCAGTCCCGCGCCTCCCGCTCCAGTTGCTTTCTTCCGGCGCGGGTCAGCTTATAGAACTTGGCCTTGCGATTGTTTTCCGAAAGTCCCCACTCAGAGGCGACGAAACCTTCCTGCTCCAGCTTCAGCAGCGCCGGGTAAAGCGTCCCATAGTTCAGCGACAGTAGATTGCCACTCGTCTGCTCAATGCGCCGCGCAATGCCGTATCCGTGAATTGGCCCCATTGCCTCCAGCGTCTTCAGCACCATCAGCGCCAGGGTTCCTTGCCAAACATCGGTCTTGTTTCCCATATTGCTCCTATTGCATAGCCATAGGTATTTTGGGCTCTCTTCTATGGTTTGGCAATAGGAAATTTGGACAGGCGTGAAAGCTCTCCTCTGCTAGACTTGCCGCACGTCTTCATCTCAGGATGCCAGCATGCTAACGATCGCCCGCCGCATTTTCTGCCTGTTTCTGCCCACGCTGCTTCTGCCCAGTCTTCCCGCCGCAGCCCAGCAGCCGTCTATACCCACGCCTGCGCCCATGCGCACCCTTATCCGCGCTGGTCACGTTATCGACGTGCATACCGGTAATGAATCTGCCGACCAGACCATCATCGTTACCGGTGACAGCATCTCCGCGATCGCACCGACGTCCTCCACACCGAAACAAAATGGAGACAAAGAAATCGACCTGCGCGGCATGACTGTGCTCCCCGGCCTCATCGACGTGCACACGCACCTGACGATGGATACAAATTTCGACCCATATCATGAGCTTTCGACCAGCGTCGCCAAAAGCGCCTTGATCGGTGCACGCAATGCCAGGGTCACCCTCGAAGCCGGATTCACCACCGTCCGCAACGTCGGCGCAGCGGGCTACGCGGATGTGGACCTGCGTGACGCCATCAATGAAGGGTTGATCGAGGGCCCGCACATGCAGGTCAGCGGCCCACCCCTCGGCATCACCGGAGGTCACTGCGACGACAACCTTCTGCCCTTTGAATTTCACCAGACCGCCGACGGCGTGGCCGACGGTGTCGAGGCCGTGCAACACAAGGTCCGCGAGACCATCAAATACGGAGCCGATTTGATCAAGGTCTGCGCTACCGGCGGCGTCCTCTCCAAAGGAGACGACCCTCAGGCATCCCAATACACCCTCGAAGAACTGAAGGCCATCGTCGCCGACGCCCACCGCCTCGGCCGCAAAGTGGCCGCGCACGCGCATGGCGCGCAGGGCATCCTCTGGGCCACCGAAGCAGGCATTGACTCCATCGAGCACGGCTCGTATATGAACGACGAAGACATCGCCGCCATGAGGCAGCACGGAAACTATTTCGTGCCGACCGCGTATTTGATCGACTGGATGCAGCAGTATGGAAATCTGCCTGCGTTCTACAAACAAAAGATGAAGGATGTAAGCGCAGTGGAAAAGGCTAACGCCAAGAGAGCCATTGCCGCCGGCGTAAAAGTGGCAATGGGCACCGATGCCGCCGTATACCCGCACGGTCTGAACGCGCATGAGCTGGACGTCTATGTCAATCAGTTCGGGATGACCCCGCTCGCCGCATTGCAGACAGCGACCCTCAATGCAGCCGATCTGATGAGCTGGACCAACCACATCGGCTCGCTCGAAGCCGGCAAGTGGGCCGACATCATTGCAGTCAACGGCGACCCGCTCAAAGACATTCGTCTGCTTCAGCACGTAAAGTTCGTCATGAAATCGGGCGTCATCTTCAAAAACGAACAGGGAACCTCCGGGCAATGAAAGCAACGAAGTTCGAGTATCGTTTCCGCATCGTGATTGGCTTTGTGCTATACGTCCTCGGCTTCTGGGCGCCGTGGGCACGCTACCTGGGCGGTACCGGCAGAGTTTCTACCACATGGCTGGAGCTATCCGGAGCCCTTGCCAGCGCGCACTGGCTCCCACTCAGCAATGCCACTGTTCTCGTTACCTCGATTGCGATTCTCTGCGCCGTTCAAGGAACGATCTTTCGCGTCTGGGGCACGGCCAACCTAGGAACGGCAATCGTGCACGACGCCTCCATGCATGGATCGCAGGTAGTAGCCGCCGGCCCATACCGCTATGTGCGCAACCCGCTCTATATCGGCACCTTCATCTTCTCCATGGCTGTTTCCATCCTGATGCCGCCCACCGGAGCCATCTTCTTTTTGCTGGCGCAGGCATTTTTCTATTTCCGTCTCATTCTTTGGGAAGAAGCCTACCTTACAGCACAGCTCGGCGAGGTCTATCTGGCTTACAAGGGGCGCGTGCCGCGCCTCTGGCTTAGTCTCCGCTCCCGCGTACCCGCATCTCCCGTCAGGCCGCAGTGGCTTACAAGTGTCCTTGCAGAGAGCTTCTACATCGGCCTCACTGGATGTTTTGCTGTCTTCGCATGGCGCTACAATGCATATTTGCTCACCAAGTGCCTCATTATCTGTTTCGGCGCTTCTCTGGTGTTGCGAGCTTTGCTGCCTCGCAAAATAAACGAGGAAGTCTCAGCCGGTGATTGATCTTCGGTATGATGCATCGACCGTCATCGAGGCCACGATTCTCGTGGTCGCAGCGCTCTTTCCTGTTGTCAATCCCCTCGCCGCCGCTGCTGTTCTCCTGAATGTCTTCAGCGGACTCGAGCCGGCGCTGCATCGCGCGCTGGCACGAAAAATTGCCATCTACTGTTTCTTTCTTTTGATTGGCTCTCTGCTCTGGGGAGTTAAAGTTCTTACCTTCTTCGGCATCTCCATTTACGCCGTCCAGATCGGGGGAGGACTTGTCGTAGCTGTAACCGGCTGGTCACTGCTGTCGCGGGATTCGAACGGCAGTCGCTCGAACGACGCGCAGGATGCCAGCATTCTCGATCACGCTTTTTATCCGTACACCATGCCGCTCACGGTCGGCCCAGGTTCTATCTCAGTTGCGATTACGCTCGGCGCCCATCTGCCTGCGGAACTGCGCGCAGCCTCGTTTCTTTCGCCCAGGGTTCTGATTGCATCGTTTGTCGGCATAGCGCTGGTCTGCATCATCATTTACATCTGCTATCGCTACGCCAATGCCGCAGAGCGCCTGCTTGGCGCTTCCGGAACCTCGGTCGTCATGCGGCTTTCGTCCTTCATTCTGCTGTGTATTGGTGTCCAGATCATCTGCACCGGCATCAAGGATTATCTGATGGCCATCCACCAGATCTAAGGTCGTTCAAAGCTCAATATTCGAGAGTCTCTAAAAGCTTCCGGGCAATTGCGTCCAAAACAAAAAAGGAAACGGAGCCACCCGTTTCCTTTTTCCTGTGAAGTGCGATACGCCGCAGACTACTTCTTCGGGGGAGCGATGACGTCCTTTGCGGCCTTGGCCACGCGAAACTTCACTACGGTCTTCGCCTTGATCTTGATCTGTTCGCCGGTCTGCGGATTGCGGCCGATGCGCGCCTTGCGCTCTGCCTTCACCAGGCGTCCGAGTCCGGGAATCACGAACACGCCGTTCTTCTTCGTCTCTTTGATCGCTGTTTCCGCAAGCAGATCGAGAAATGCCG